>TARA_B100001057_G_scaffold499784_1_pt1 | contig 29131 bp, 20 predicted proteins | sample TARA_B100001057 | Tara Oceans TARA_B100001057 (sample SAMEA2621839) | marine metagenome | biome: marine biome (ENVO:00000447); feature: surface water layer (ENVO:00002042); material: "saline water (ENVO:00002010), including plankton (ENVO:xxxxxxxx)" | depth 5 m
TGTTTTTTTACGAGCTGCAAATTTATAATTTTTTTCTTATAAAATAAGTGATTTGTATATTTTTTTTTAGAGCGGAGAAAAAAAATGAATTCTCGTTAAGTTTTCAAGTAAACACAATGGTTTGTAAAGAAGAAAATTTAATAATAATATTTTTTTTCGTCATCAGGATTATGCTTAAATATTTAATTAAATTCTTAATCAGATTCAGTTAATTTTTAAAGCCTCATTTCTACTTTTACATTTAAAAATTTAAACGAGAATTATTTATTGGATCTAAATCATAATTTTTTGAGATCAATCCTTGCAATATGTTAGCAGCTTCTAAAAAATTATTATTAAATTCATATAGCTAAAATTTAAATATGAAACTGATTTCAAGTATTTTATCAATAGTTGTATCTCTTACAGTAATGAATGTATGGTTGCTAAGATCTGAAAATTCTACTATGTACAGAGGCGGTGAAGCTCAAAGCTTATTTGAAGAATTTCAAGTTTATGGGCTTGAAGAATATTTTCTTATGATTGGTATTATAAAAGTAACACTAGCAATCTTACTCTTTCTTAGCCTATTCTTTAAGAAATTAAGATTTATATCTTCCCTTGGTATTGGGATTATGATGTTTGCAGCAATTATTTTTCATTTTAGAGCAGGCGATGAATTAATAAAATCTATGCCTGCTTCAATAATGATGTTAAGTTGTCTGATAATTACATATGCATCGAAAAAAAATTAGAGAAATATTCATTATAGATTTTGTAAATTTTATATTTGATTATTAATTATTAAAAATGGAAATTAAAAGCATTCAAAATTTTAACACTATCAATTCAATTGCTTTGATTAGTATGTCACTATGGGGCTATATTGATACCGATTCTGCAACAGCATTAATACCAGGTTTTTTTGGTATTATCTTATTCGGTCTTGGGGCACTTCTTAATATAGAAAAGTTTGTAAAGATCTCGGCTCATCTTATAGTACTATTTACTCTAATAATTCTTGGCGCACTTTGTTTTCAAGTTTTACCTGGAGTAATTGAAAGGGGAGGTATTGGGTTAATAAGAGTTATTATTATGATAGTTTCCTCTTCAATTGCAATGATACTTTTTGTAAAAAGCTTTATAGATAATAGAAAATCTCGTTGAAATTTAAATCAAATTTTGTAACTTTTAGGTATGAAGAAAATGGATAAATCATACCTAAAGAAAAAGATAAATAAGCTTAATAAAAAAATTCACAGAGCTGAATCTCAAGAGGAGGATAACAAAGCTTGGTGGAGAAAACTTAAGCTTAATAAACTTAAGAACAGATTAAACCATATTAATTCATAAATGAAGAGACTATCTTTAATAGCCATATTAATATTTGGCTTTTCATGCTCATCACCTAAATTTATACAAGATTATTCATCACTTAAGACTTTTAACAATAGTTTTGCCACATCAAAGGTTGATATCAATAATTGGCATAATCTTGATCCTGAGACTGACTCAATTCCAGGAACAAGTGTAGAGAGAGCGCACGATGAACTTCTAAAAGGATTAAAAGGTAAAAAAGTAATTGTTGCCGTTATTGATACTGGTTTAGATATTGATCATATAAGTTTATCAAACAACATATGGGTTAATAAAAATGAAAAAATAAATGGAAAAGATGATGATAAAAACGGTTATATAGACGACATAAATGGCTGGAATTATCTAGGTTCTGCATATAATGAAACCCGAGACATGACAAGAATATTAAGGGATAATAAGGTTAATAATAGAAAATATGAACAAGTAGAAGAAGAAATCAAGAAAGAAATTAAAAAGTCTAAAGAACAATTAAATATTTTGAATTATTACGTTCAAATTCTTGAAGATTCCAAAAAACTTTTATCAGACTATTTAAATTATGATAAATTTAGTTTTGATGATGTCAGTAATATTGAAACTAAAGATGAAAAATTAATTCGTGCTAAAAATATTTATATAGATTTTGACTCATATGGCTATACAAAAGAGTACTTGAATGAAGGGATTGAACAATATAACGACTTTATTAATTATCATTTTAATATTGAATATAACGGAAGGAAAACGAATGATGATATTTATGATCTTTATGATACTGATTATGGAGACCCCAATATAAATAACATTAAAGACAGTGAATCTCATTCTACACATGTGTCAGGGATAATCTCTGGAAATAGGCAAAATAAAACCGGGAATAAAGGGATAAATAATTTGGTTGAGATCATGGCTCTAAGGGCAATACCAAATGGAGATGAATATGATAAAGACGTTGCTAGAGCAATTAGATATGCCGTTGATAATGGGGCAAAAATTATAAATGGAAGTTTTGGTAAATATTTTTCATCAAACCCTGAATGGGTTATTGATGCAATTAGGTATGCTTCTGATAACGATGTTTTAGTAATTGCTGCAGCTGGTAACGAGTCTAAAGACCTAGATTCACTTTCAAACGACAATTATCCAAACGATCAATTCTTTAACAAAAACGAGTTTTCAGACACGTTTATTAAAGTTGGAGCATCGAGTATTAATTTAAATGAGAATTTCACGGCATACTTTTCAAACTATGGTAAAATTAATGTAGATATTTTTGCTCCTGGTGTTGATATTTATTCTTCAATGCCTGGGAATAAATACAAAGCCCAGAGTGGAACATCAATGGCATCTCCTGTCGTAGCCGGAATAGCTTCACTTATTATGTCATACTTTCCTAAATTATCTGCAAAAAAAGTAAAAGAAATTATTTTAGAATCTGGTGTAGATGTAGACTTAAAAATTGAAAATCTAGGAGATAATAAACATTTTAGAGAGTATTCAAAGACAGGAAAATTAGTAAATGCATACAATGCTTTAATCTTAGCTTCAAAAAGCAAGAGGAAATAAATTACTTATTAGCAAGTTGACCACAAGCAGCGTCTATATCTTTTCCTCTTGATCTTCTAACAGTAACAGTAATTTTATTCTTTTCAAGAAGGTCTTTATAAAGATTAATCATGTTATGACTAGCTGATTTAAAATTTTGATCACCTATTGAGTTGTACTCTATTAGATTTACTTTTGAAGGAATTGATTTACAATATTCAATTAAAGCTGAAATATGTTCGATAGTATCATTAATATCTTTCCATACTATATATTCAAATGTTACCTTTCTCTTTGTTTTTGAATACCAATATATTAGAGATTCTTTAATTTCCTCTAACGTGAACTTTCTAGAAAATGGCATTATAACATTTCTAGTTTCCTCAATTGCTGAATGTAGAGATAATGCCAGATTAACTCTCAAATCTTCGTCAGCTAGCTTTTTTATCATTTTTGGAATACCAGAAGTAGAAACTACAATTCTTTTTTGAGACATGTTAAGTCCTTTATCTGATGATATTTTTTCAATAGATTTTATAAGATTGTTATAATTCATTAATGGCTCTCCCATTCCCATGAAGACAATATTTGAAAGTGATTTATTAAAATATTTTAAACTTTGATTATTTATTGTTACAACCTGATCATAGATTTCATCAGGATTAAGATTTCTCATCCTTTTTAATTTTGCTGTTGCACAAAAATTGCAATCAAGGCTACATCCAACTTGAGATGATACACATGCAGTAGTTCTATCCTGAGTAGGAATTAAAACTGATTCTACAATGTAGTCGTCATAAAGTTTTACCGCGTTTTTAATAGTTCCATCAGAACTTTTTTGAATCTTATCAACCTCTATATGGTTTATTACAAAATGAGTATCTAGCATAAGTCTCAAATCTTTTGATAGATTTGTCATTTCATCAAAGGAATGAGAAGATTTTTTCCATATCCACTCATAGACTTGTCTTCCTCTGTAAGAGTCAAAACCTTTTTCTTCAAAAAATTCAATTATTTGATTTTCAGATAAATTTCTAATATCAATTTTCATTTCGAGCATAAATTTAAACTAATTAGTTAGATTTGTTTCTATGAAAAATTCTTATGCTTTAGTTACAGGTGCAACATCAGGGATAGGATTAGAGATTTCAAGAGATCTTGCTAAAAGAGGTTATAATATCATCTTAGTTGCAAGAACAAAAGAAAAATTAAATGAAATATCTGTAAAATTAATCAATGAGTATAATATTAAGTGTGATTACTTCTCTTCTGATCTGACTTTAGTTGACTCCCCTGAAAAAATTTATCAGTTTACAAGTCAAAAAAAATATAGCATAGATATTTTAATCAATAATGCTGGATATGCTCTGCCGAATGCATTTCATCTAAATTCAATGGAAGATGAAGAAAAATGTTTGAGAGTTCTTGGAACATCAGTTATTGCACTCACAAAAAAGTATATTAATGATATGATATCAAATGGTGGTGGAAAAATAATGATTGTCTCTTCAGTTGCTGCATTTGCTCCAGCTTCATCTCTTCAGTCTCTTTATGGACCAGTAAAAACTTTTATGAACAGATTTAGTGAATCCCTGAACTTTTATAATAAATACGGAATTACTTCAACAGCAGTTTGCCCTGGATATACAGTTACTAACTTTCATACAGCTAGTGGTGTTCAAGCTGAAATGGATAGTGTCCCTGCGTTTTTAAAAAAAAGCGCGACAAGAATAGCAGTGGAAGGAGTTGATGCAATGTTAAAAGGGAAAAAAGTATCTATTCCAACAAAAACCTGGAAAGTAGTAGTGTTACTGTTAAAGATTATACCTCATTCTGTTTTTAGATTAGTCAGCGGATTATTGGCTCCTGGAAGATATGATGATATCTAATAGGATTTTAAAAGCCCGCCATCAATTGGGATTGAAGCGCCGTTTATATATGATGCTTTATCCGAAGATAGGAAAGAAACAAGGTATCCATACTCCTCAGTTTTACCTAGCCTATTAATTGGAACTAAAGATTTCATCTTCTCAAGTACCTCATCTTCTGATATCTTTAATGATTTAGATTTTTCTTTATTCAACTCTTTAATTCTCTCCGTATCAAAATATCCAGTTAATATAGAGTTAATTGTAATTCCATCTTTACCTACATCAACAGATAGACTTTTAGCCCATGCAACTACTGCAGATCTAATACTATTAGAAAGGACAAGATAATTAAGAGGTTCTTTTACTGAAACCGATGTAACATTTATTATTCTACCCCATTTATTTTTTTGCATATGAGGAATAACTAATGAAGTAGTATGAACTACACTTTTGAATAATAAATCAAAAGCGTCTTGATAAGAATCAATATTTTTTGATAATGAATTACCAGCTGGAGGTCCTTGTGTATTATTTACTAGAATATCTACTTGGTTTTTACTAATATACTCTTCAATCTTAACTTTATATTCTTCAAATTTTGAGAAATTAACTACTATATAACTGTGACTTTTAGAACCTGGAAGTTTATCAACAATCTCCTTTAATTTAGATTCATTTCTCGCCATGAGACAAACATTTGCTCCAGATTTAGCCAGTTGGGTTGCAATACCTAAACCAATACCTTTACTACTTCCACCAATTAAAGCATTTTTTCCTGTTAAATCTATTTTCATCCCAAATCATCTCTTTTAGGACTAAATACATCCATTAATATACACTTACTAATTGCCCTTCCTGAATGTGGCACATTTGATGATATGAGAAATGTTGATCCCTTGGTACAAATATTTTTTTTACCGCCTATGGTAAATTCAAACTCACCTTCAAGGACATGCATTAATTGCTCGTTTAGATGATTATGCTTTGGAAGACTAGCCCCTTTTTCAATTTCCCAGTATACCCAGGTAAAATCAGAGCCATGAATAATTCTACCATGAAAACCTGGCATGATTTCGTTTGAGTTTATTTCTTTAATGTTCATTATTTAATTATTTAAAATTATTATTATAATATACCTAATAAATAAAAGAGTGATACCACAATAATAATAACAATAAAGAAACTAATCAAAATTCTTTTTGCAACTTTTATAACAATACTATTTTTTTGTTTTCTTTTAATCACCAATAAACTATTGTACTTTAATTTTTTAAATTAAACAAAAATTCTAATTTTATACATTACTAAACAAAATCATTCAAGCTTTTTCAATCTAAACTTTAAACTAATATGAGCGGTACTTTTGAATTTCTAGACTATCTAATCTTTGGACTTTATGCCTTAACCATATTAGGAATTGGTTTATGGGTTTCAAGAGATAAAAAAGGAAAACAAAAAAATGCTGAAGATTATTTTTTAGCAAGTAAATCTCTTCCATGGTGGGCAGTTGGTGCTTCATTAATTGCAGCAAATATATCTGCTGAACAATTTATTGGTATGTCAGGATCAGGATTTGCTCTTGGCTTAGCAATTGCTTCATATGAGTGGATGGCCGCCATTACACTCTTAGTTGTTGGAAAATATTTTCTTCCAATTTTTATTGAAAAAGGTCTTTACACTATTCCTGAATTCATTGAGAAAAGATACAGCACCAATCTCAAGACTATTTTAGCTATTTTCTGGATTGCACTTTTTGTATTTGTAAATTTAACAACCGTTTTATTTCTAGGAGGTAAAGCACTGGATACTATTATAGGTGTTGGTGACGGATCTATTCTGTTAAACAGTATTATTGGTCTTGGATTATTTGCAGTAGCTTATTCCCTTTGGGGTGGTTTAGCATCTGTTGCTTGGACAGATGTAATTCAGGTAATTATTTTAATTTTTGGAGGTCTTTTAATGACATATTTTGCACTTACTAACGTAACAGATTCTGGCAGTTTTATTGATGGTATAAAGTATGTCTACGAAAAAGCTCCTGAAAGATTTTCAATGATATTATCTAAAGGAGAAATTATAAAACCCAATGGTGGAGATGCATGGTGGGATCTTCCAGGACTTGCAGTACTAATTGGAGGTATGTGGGTAGCTAATCTATATTACTGGGGGTTTAATCAATATATAATTCAAAGAACACTTGCTGCAAAAAGTCTCGCCGAAGGTCAAAAAGGTATTGTTTTTGCCGCATTTTTAAAATTAATAATCCCAGTAATTGTTGTATTACCTGGAATCATTGCATATGTAATGAATATTGATGATTCAGGAGTTCTTACAACTGCTTCAGTTGATCCAGGATTTATTGGAGCTTCCGGAAACATTGCGAATGATAATGCTGCTCCATGGTTGATTAAAAACTTTATTCCGGTTGGTGTAAAAGGTCTAATACTTGCTGCACTTGCTGCCGCAATTGTTTCATCACTTGCTTCAATGTTAAATTCTACATCTACAATTTTTACAATGGATATTTATAGATCTCATTTTAATAAAAATGCTTCAGATGCTCAAATGGTCTCTGTTGGAAGAATTACGGCAGTAGTTGCATTAATTATTGCAATTATTATAGCACCTCAACTGGGAAGTCTTGGCCAGGTATTTATTTTTATTCAAGAGTATACTGGAGTTGTAAGTCCAGGAATTTTAGCCGTATTCTTAATGGGATTATTCTATAAAAAGGCAACAAATAATGCTGCTATATGGGGAGCTATTTTATCCATACCAATTGCTATGTATTTTAAAGTTGCTCCTAAAGGCTGGAGTGATGCATCTATTTTTGTTGAATTACCATTTATGCATCAAATGGGTTACACCTGTATAGCAACACTTGCTGTAATTGCATTTATAAGTTATCTAGATGGCAACAAAGATGATTCTAAAGGTATTAATCTCACAAAGAAATTGTTCGCTACAAATAATACTTTCAACATTGGTGCATTTACCGTTCTATTAATCACAGCATTTTTATATGCAATGTTCTGGTAAATAAGACAAGTATATTATTAATGCTATTTTAATTACTCACTTTAGAAAACAACTTCTATAAAATGAAATCAATAATATTATTTACTCAAATATTATTACTGATTATTATGTTGAGGAATAATTTCCATAGCAAATCCTCCGCCAGGCGCCATATAAATATCTATTGTGGACTCTGAGTCTATTTCAATATTTGATGTTTTATATTCCATTGGATTTTTTTTCCAGTGTGTATCTTTAGAATCTGAGAAAATTTTCAATTGATACTTCTCCCCTTTTGTAAGAAATTTAAAGTCATTTTTAATAATTCTTTCCTCTTCATTTGTAATTCCACCAACATACCATCGATCTGAGTTTTTATCTTTTCTAGCTATAACAAGATGACTTCCTATTTCGCTTGATAGAATCTTTTTCTTGGCCCAGTCTACTGGAACTGCTTTAATGTATTCAAATGCCTTAGGATGTTTTTTATAATGTTTTGGGAGATCTGCGGCCATTTGCATAGGTGAATATAGCAAGACATATAAAGCTAGTTCCTTTGATATTGTTGATGGAACTATCGCATTTCTATCAAGTGTATTATTTCCAGGAGATAAATATCTAAAATTATTCAATTGAAAAATTCCTGGAGTATAATCCATTGGACCACTTAACATTCTAGTAAACGGAAGTATAGTTATATGGTTAACACCATTAGATGAAAAACCGTTAAACTCTTGCCCTTTGGCACCCTCTCTTGAGATAAAGTTCGGGTGTTTTCTTCTTAATCCAGTATCCTTAATTGGTTCGTGTTTTATAATACTTAGCTCGTATTCTGCAGCCTTTTCTATAACTTTTTGAAAATGATTTATCATATACTGGCCATGATGCCACTCATAAACAACATCTCCGTTTTCATTAAATCTTTTAATGTTTTTACTAACATCATTTACATATCCTGTTTTAATAAATTGAATACCGTTTTTCTTGTATAAACTAAACGCTTCATCTAGTTGACTTTCATAGTTATCTATCTGACCCCCTGTTTCATGATGGCCAACGAGTCTAATGTTTTTATTTAATGCATAATCTGAAAGAAATGGCAAATCAAAGTCAGGTTGAGTTTTTGTAAAACTAAAAGGGTTGCCATTCCCAGAGCAGCACCACTCTGGATGCCAACCAATATTCCATCCCTCTACTAGGAGTCCGTTAAAACCATGTTTTGATGCAAAGTCAAGATATTTAACAACTTTTTTGTTATTAGCTCCATGGTTAGCTGAGGGCCACCATGTAGATTCATTAGTGCCAATCATTTCCCACCAAACACCCATGTACTTTCCTGGCTTTACCCATGAAAAATCTTTTTCTTCATCTGGATCTTCATTTAAATTTAGAGTCATATTTGACATTAATAAATCGGAACTATTATTAGATATTTGAATTGTTCGCCATGGTGAGAGTATCTGCGAATCTAACTTAACTTTTGTTCCATCTGACCAAGGATAAAGTTCTACCTCCATTTTTCCATTACCTTTTGAAGCTAATGTCATAGAAGAGTAGTCAACTAAATTAGCTTCATGTATGCTTACAAAATCTCCCGTACTCTTTTTGATTGTAAATGGTGTATGTGCTGCATCTATTCCTAATGTATCATATGAAATATCCTCAACTTCTCTTGAGTAATATTTTTTTGATATGCTGTCAATTGATGAGTAAGCATGAAGAAACTCATATCTTCTGTAGGAAAATGCAGGTACCCACCATGCCATATCATCAGATGAAAGGTTAAATTGAGTCTTCTCATCAATTATGTCGTAACTTTTAATATCATCTTGATTTGGTATTTCATATCTAAAGGCAACACCATCATCAAACACTCTAAAAGAAAGATTCATGTTTAAAGTTCCTTGGTATAGTGAAATAGTTAACTCATTATACTCATCTTTTATTGTGGTTTGCTCACCAAACAAAGGAGACCATTCAGAATTAGAATAAGACCTATTTATGCTCCCAACCCTAAAATCTTTTGATAAGTCTATTTTGTCTCTAAGGATAATCCCAAGTCTAGAATTATCAATTACTATATTTTTTTTCTTGTTAATGGAGTAGGTAGGCTCACCATCTACTATTTCAAATCTCAATTTTATCGATGAATCAGGTGATTGAACTAATATTTCTTTATTATTAGTATTACATGAAAGGATTAACAGTAATGAAACTGTCATTAAAAATTTATACATAATTATAAAAATAATCTAATTTTGCGCAACTTCTTGCTCCTTCTGAGTAGATTGTAGATTTATTGAAATGTATTTACCTACTTTTTCTCCTTGTGTAACACCATTTTCAACAGCAATTCTATAGTGTATCCCACCATATAGCCTTGATATAGCAGCTTCTTCAGCTGCATGGTTAAAAGAGTTAAATGATCTTACAGGTAATCCATATTTTACCTCTGTAATGTCATCGAATGGAAAATCATTACCATATATTTCTGTGAGTACAACTGCAGAAGCTTTTGAAATAACAGAGTGACCAGAGGTATATTCTGGGAATGGTGGTGTTTGAAGTTTTGGCAACCATTCTTCATCAATATATTGATTAATTAGAGTTTCTGGTCTTACTACCAATGTATTCCATTTAGTATCCCAACAAGATATAAAACCATCAAATAGAGCAATTGAAACATGTAAATATGAATTTATAGCTTTATCAAAGCTATCATTTGCTAATTCAGTAGCAATTTTAGTAATTCCTATCCAATGTCCACCAGGAGTTATCTTTTTTGTTGCAAACATTGCATGACCCTTATGGTGAGATACATAGGGATTACAATCCCAAAAAGCAGCAATTCTCGCTTCTTCACTGTCATCATTATTTTCGGTGACTTGCTCTCCAACTTCATATACTTCAATAAGCTCCTTATAAAATTTACTTTTTTTATTCATGTTAACAGGATAAGGCGGCGGCGGATCAAAACTACTAGCATCTGGGAGAACCATCGGCCTTATTTTGTTCCAGTGTGGTTCTATACCCTCCATATAATCCGGTGGAGTTGGTTTCCAGAATTTATCGTCTTGTTGAATAGTGTATTTTGGGTAAGTCCTTGTCTGTTTGTAAAAATCATTGTCTGCCCATTTTAGTATCTCTTGTGCAACTTTCTCACCATATTCAATTGATTTATCAAGTTTCCTTCTCGAAAGACCATTATTCTTTAGATCCTTGTATAAACTTTCTCTGTATTCATCAATTTTGTTTTCAGAAAAAATTAAAGCTTTTCCAACAGTCAAAAAAGCATGTATAGCAGAAAGATTAGGAATAATGTTTGGATCAGAAAAATCAGAGATACCATTAAAATCTGTTACTTGTCCAACTAAGCTATTGTATTTGTCAGGATGTGTTTTTTGCATAATAGAATAGGCAGCTATAGTTGGATATACATACACTCTAGATGCTACTGGAGGTGAAAAGATATCGTACACTACTACATCAGTTAATTCTTGCATTGCATCGTTAAATAATGACGCATCATTCAAAGTATTTAAGTAATCTTCACTTGTATTACAATTACTTAAAAGGAACAAAAACGATGTTAAATAAAAGTATCCAATTAATCTCTTCATTGAGACAAATTTATAATTTTTCATTTAAACTCAATATATAAGAATTATTGTTGTTTCCTATAATCAATAAGGTATTGTTATTTATCTTTTCAATATGTCTTCCTTCAAAATTAATAGGCAAGCCAAGTGACTGATGTGACTCAAAATTATTTCCATCATATCCTAAAAGCAAACCACCAGAATTAGACAAAGATGACCCTAATTCAGAAACATAGCCACTAAAGTTTCCAACATAATATATTCTGTCATTTAAAACATAAAAGTCTTCAATTGTTGATAATTGTAATTGTTCAGGAAGTGGAGTTGACTCAAAACTATTTTCATTATTTTGAAGATAGACCATTGATCTCATTTCATTTACATTTTTAGTCTCAAATATTTCTTTTTTGTCAGTTAATGAGAGGATATCCTTAGCTTTTACAAAGTCATTATACTTTAAATACTTTTTTTTGAGATAAGGTAAAGAACTAACAAGTTTATCTTTTGAGGCAAAAGGGACTTGTTCTCCAAAAAAATTATAAAATATGATAGGATCTAGTGATGAGTTGTCGTCAAAGTCATCTAAATATACAGTAACTGGATTATCAATTGATGCTTTCCACTTATGATTCAATCCAGAGTTACCAGCTAGAATATCTAATTTGCCATCTCCATTTATATCTGTAATTTCAATAGTATTCCAAAAACCGGTAGAATTGGCTAAACCATAGTTTGTTGTTTGATTTGAAAACTTGTTGTCTCCTTCTCCAATCAAAATTGTCACTGGCATCCAATCACCAACTACAACTAAGTCAAGGATACCATCATCGTTTATATCTGAAAATTCACTATCTGTTACCATCCCTAAAGAAGACTGGGCTACCACTTCAAAGTATGAATCAGTTAAGGGTGAACTTTTTACAATTATACTTATTGGAGATAAGCCATATCCACCTGGAATAGATCTACTTCCTATGAATAAATCAGTAAAACCATCACCATTAAAGTCAGCTGAACTTATAGAACCTCCATTAGTACTCGGTAGATTAGCAGGAAATTTTGAAAAGATTCCAGTACCATCATTTATATAAAGTCTGTCCATTAATTTAGAATCACCATCAACAAATTCATTACCTCCACTCATTACGTAAATATCTAGATCACCATCTTGATCGAAATCAAAAGCTTCAGCATCAACATCCTCAAATTGAGAATCTTGTTTAAAAATTGAACTTTGAACTTTTTTAAATGTATTATCATCTTTTTGAACAAATAATTCTGGGGACTGAAATCTAGCACCTCCTATAAAGATATCATCAAGTCCGTCACCATTAAAATCAGAGGTTAAGAAAGCAGGCCCTTCAATTGAAAGTCTCTCAGGCATCAATGGTTCATTTTCATAATCAAGGTGATTATTTTCAATATGTCTGTACTGAAAATTTTTTATGTTGTTTTCAGTTTCAGCAAGAGAATTAGAGTAAAAAACTGATGAGTTATTTGGAATAATTTTATAAAGTTGATTTACATCGATATCATATAGCTTCTTTGAGAAACCATTAACCCATGTAACTTGAATTGAGTCAACCTTCCTGTAGTCACCGAGACCAAAATGTGCGATGTTAGATGAGGATGATGCAAAACCTCTAGAAGTATTTATCTCTTTTATTATTTTTTTATTATCAACATAAACTATTGCCTTAGCGCCAAGTGAAGAGGATCCATCGAGATTTCTGATATCTAATCGTATAAATGATTTATTTAATTCTTCAGATTTATTCATTAAAATTTGAGCAGGTTCATTAATATTATTAGAGACTATATCTAAGTCTCCATCATTATCAAGGTCTGCAACTGCCGATCCATTAGAATATGAAGGTGGAATACCAATTGATTCTCCAAACATTTCAAAATCATATTCAGAATTCTGAATATATATTAAGTTAGAGAGTTTTAACATCGGCATTTGATCTATAAGATCAGACTCAAGCTTATCCTCATCATTAGAATAATTATCATATAAAATACTACTCTGAAAATTAATAAAATCTAGGTCATTAGGTCTTTTATAAATTCCATTTGAAATAAAAATATCTGTATCTAAATCGTTATCAAAGTCCTCAAGCAGGACTGACCAGCTCCAATCTGAGGCATATGTATTAGTCATCAATGAGACTTCTTTAAATATCCCTTGTTTTGTTCCAATTTGCATGTGATTTCTTGCAAATTGCTCATTATATCCATAACTTTTTTTGATTTGAGACACTTTATCAGAGTCTTCACCTCCTGATTTCATAAAAATATCTGATATAAAAGGCATCATATCAAGTGTAAAAATATCTGGAACCATATCCCCATTTAAATCAGAAATATCAACTCCCATAGTAAACCTACTTGTGTGACTTAGTCTTTCTTTCGATACCTCTGAAAATGTTTTATTTCCATTGTTTAGGTATAAATAATCATTTTCATGAAAATCATTTCCTACATATATATCTATTAGTCCATCATTATTAATATCAACAGTAGATATAGCTAGACCATATCCAAGTGAACTCGAATAAATCCCAGCTTTCGTAGTCACTTCAACAAACTTATTTTTTCCATCATTTAATAAATTTTCATAGAGCCTATCACCTGATTTATCATCTCTTTGATCTCTGTTATTGGTTCTACCATAGTTTCTAGGGGTGTGAATTGTATGGTTAAGAAGGTATACATCTAAATCACCATCATTATCGTAATCAAAAAAACTTGCTTGAGTACCAAATCCACTAAAATCAATACCATATTTTTTAGAAGATTCAGTAAAAGTCAAGTCTCCGTTATTAATATAAAGCCTATTATGACCTTTTAAACCTTTATAGTCACTTACAGAACTTACATATATATCTAAATTACCATCATTATTTATATCAGCCATACTTACTCCAGTTGACCAATTATTTCCTGAGTTTATTCCAGCTAAATCAGTAATATCTCTAAAGTTCATATTTCCTAAATTGAGATATAACTTATCTTGAACTTCATTACCTGAGAAAAAAATATCTTCAAGCCCATCATTGTTTATGTCCCCTATACCAACACCTCCTCCATTATAATAGTACAAATATTCAATAATATTGAATTCTGAATTTGATTCTAATTGATTATTAAAATCAATTCCTGTAATTTCAGAATTAAGCTGCTCAAATTTCAATTCTGAACTATTAAGATTACTCTCTAAATTTGTACATGAAATAATTAACGTAGATACCAATATGTAGAAAATATTTTTAATCATTTTTTACACTAAATAAAGCTAAAGAGTCAGAGTTTCTTCCAACCACTACATTTTGATTAGTAAAAATTATGGAACGTATTTCACCATCTAGCTTGAATCCATAACCACTTTCAGGTATGCTAAAGAGACCATTTCCATCATTTTCTAGATATAACCCAAAACTTGCATCATACCTGCCGTTCTCAGGTTTTGAATTGAATAAATTACCCCCTGCAATAATATCTTCATCACCGTCATTATCAAAGTCTTTTACTAAGAACGAAAAAATTGGGGAAAATTGAGCTTTTTGCGGTAATTCTTGCAGACTAAACTCTCCATTTCCTCTATTAACAAAAATTACACTTGAGAGTGTATTTACGTCTAGTGTAAGGCTTTCATCAATTTGTTGTTTTGTAAACATATCATTGATACTTGCAGACCTAAAAGAATTGTAATCTGGAAAAACTTTTTTTAGCGGTTTCATCTGATCAATTAAATTATGTCTTAGATCATAGGGATAAAAATTTTGATCATCGCGTTTAAATGTTAATATGGGGTCTAATTGGTCATTTCCATCATAGTCATTAACAAACAATCTAATAGGATTATTTTCACTTGCCTTAAATCTAGAGTTTAATCCATGATTACCAACAATTAAATCAACTAATCCATCACCATTGAAATCTCCGTGAGATATAGATTGCCACCAACCTTTGTAGTTTAAAATATTTGATGATTGTAACTTGAAAGATCCATTAGTATTTATAAAAATAGAAACTCCCATAAACTCACCTACTACAACTAAATCTTCATCTTTGTCATTGTCAATGTCTATAAAAATAGCATCAGTTATCATTCCAAAATCTATGAGCTCGGGCGCTAAATCTTCTGTAACATCAGAAAATGATCCCTTTCCATCATTTTTCATTAAAACACCGCTACCAGGGACACCATAAGAATCAGATATTAATCTTTCACCAACAAACAGATCAATATGACCATCCCCGTCAATGTCTGAAGCCTCAACTGTTCCAGAATTAAAAAAATTTGATTTTGTAGGAAGACTCAAATTGCTTACATTAAAAATACCATCTCCATCATTGAAATATAACTTATCTGATAAATATGTTATAAACTTTGAGAACTCTATCCCACCATTTGCAACATACAAATCCAGATCTCCATCTGAATCAGCATCAAAAAACAAAGGTTCAATTATTTCCGACTGTGAGTCATTTATTTGAAATTTTTGGTCTAATTGAAGAGATTGATTATTCCATCTCAACAAACTACTTTTGCTGTCCTTAGAGCCAGGCACAAAAATCTCTTCAATTCCATCTCCATCAATATCTCCATTTATAATTTTAGGCCCAGGAGTACTTAACATGTGGGGAAGTAATCTATTTCTATTAAAATCAATAAATAAGTTTTCTGTATGAGAAAAACTTGTAAAGTTTTCAATTCTGGTAAAAATATTTTTTACATTTTTTTGTTCTGAGTTAATTATTTTAATCTCACTAGATGGTAAGTCTTTTTGACTTAATTTGATAAGTTGATTAACATCAATGTTTTCAAGAAAAGTCTCAGATCCATCTGGCCACAAGACTTCAATATTTACAGGCTTATCAGTTGGCAAACCTAAATGAGGTCTGAGATCCATACTTGATTGGAACCCTCTAATAGGTTGATGCTGAACATAAAAATTATTAATCCCGTCATCTACTTTAATTTGTGTTCCAATTGCCTTGGTATTTTTTCCAATACCTTCTAACTCAAATTGAATAAAGTTGCCTTCCAATTTATTTGCATGATTTTGATATACAAATGAAGGCATATTAACATTATTTACTACTAGATCTAAATCCCCATCATTATCAAGGTCTCCGTATGCTGATCCGTTTGAAAAGCTTGGAGTTAATAATCCAGTGCTTTTATCGTTATTAAATTTTAAATTTCCAAGATTTATGTATGCATGGTTTTTAACTGGCCTTGAAGGTATCATCTCAACTAATTTAGCATAGTCAACTTTATCATCGGAAACAATTGACATTAAGACTTGCTCACTTGATACATATTGAAGATAGTCCTGATCTGTTAAATCTTGATAAATGCCATTAGCTATAAACAAATCTTTATATCCATCATTATTCATATCAAAAAATAAAGCTCCCCAACTCCAATCAGAGGCTTCAACTCCTGCTAGCCTTCCAATTTCGCTAAAAGTATTATCTCCATTATTTAGCTGCAAAGTATTCCTAGTAAATTGATGGTAATAACCATTATCTACATTGTATTTATACTTATCCCAGTTTTCAAATGTAGTTACAGATTTTAACCTTTCATATTCAGATGGAAGCATTTCTGTGACGAAAATATCAGCTGAACCATTATTATCAATGTCAGCCATATCAGCACCCATTGATGCTGCACTAATTGATGAAATTGCATCTGTAAGTGTCTCTGTAAAAGTACCGTCCTGATTATTAATATATAAATAATCCCTTTCAAAAAAGTCATTAGAAACATATATGTCTTCCCATCCATCTCCGTTTACATCACCTACTGTTACACCTAAACCAAATCCAATCACTGAACCAAAAATTCCAGCTTCCTCACTAACATCTACAAATTTACCATTTTGATTTTCTAAGAGTTTATCTCCACCATCCTTGTCTCTTTTAGGCCTCTCATTCCTTCTTAAATCAAAACTTCCAATTGCCTGATATGAGTTATTTAAGAGATAAACATCTAAGTCCCCATCTTTATCATAATCAAAAAAACTTGCATGAGTTGAATATCCTGGATCTGCTAAACCATATTCTGATGCTTTTTCCTTAAACGTTAAATCTCCTTGATTAATAAACAATTCATTTTGTTTATTATCACCTACTACATCTCCTGAGTTACATACATAAATATCAAGATATCCATCCGCATTGACATCTGCCATAGTAACACCTGTTGACCAAGCCTTTTTTCCCCCTACACCTGCTTTTTCTGATATATTTTCAAATTTAAAATCTCCATTGTTAAGATATAAATGATTTGCACTTTGATTACCTGTAAAATAAATATCAGCAAGACCATCATTGTTTATATCTCCAATTGATACACCACCGCCGTTGTAAAAATTTCTATACGTATAAACATTAAATTTTTCATCAAAACTTAAATTATTTTCAAATGTAATATTAGTTTGATTAGATGGTTTTAACTCAAACAAATAGTCCTGATTTTGATTACAGCCTAATATGAAAATATATAAAATGAAGAAAAGTTTTCTCATACTATTTTGCTAGGTTTGGATATTTAACCCTAAGATCAGTTAATTTAGCTCTAACATTCTTCTCATCCATTGTGTGAATAATAATTTCTCTATTACCATCAATTTTTACATATGCATCCTGCTTAATATCAATATTATCAACAGGAATGAATTCATTTCCTGGATACCACTCCATCAATTTGTCCATAGCTATAGGTAAAACATACTCTGATTGCAAACTTTGATTCCATGGAGCCCAACCTAAAAAATAAAATCTCATATCAAGACCTGACAGTATATCATCTTCTTCAAAGGTTGCATAAAATAGATGATTAACTCTTTTACCTTCTGGCATATTCTCTAATTCATAGGCAATAAAATCATTGTTAGGCCCATGAGTAACTTTTCCTTCATTGTTTAGCTCCCAGGATTTAACAAAAAAATCTTTTTTTGTATCTCCAAATTTCAAACCAAACTGAATTGAATCTATGTATTCTCCTTTTCTCATTTCTTCTCTTACTAATTTATCATAATTAGAATTATTTTGACATGACAAAAGAACAATAGAAAATAATATAAGATACTTATTTAACATTTTTTATGATAATTTTTGAATTTGAAATTCCAGCAAGCAAAAATAATGAATCAGATGATTTAGTAGCAGGAACAATTGAAAAATCTCTGATTTCTCCATAAATATTTAAAGAACTTAAACTATCAAAGCCAGAATTTGATGCTTGATTTCCGAATAGAATCCAACCTTTTGATGCATCAAATGCTCCATACTGAGGTTTTACTAGATATTGATTACCCCCTAATAATAAGTCCATTTGACCATCACTATTAATATCATATAAATCTATAGCATGAACACTAGAGTATTGAACTTCCTGGGGCATTGGAACTTTAAAATAAGAATTAATATCATCTGACATAAAGATCATACTTCTGGTTTCATCAATTTTTCTAATTAACGAATTGTCCAATATATCTTTATTAAATATGTCTTGTATTGTTTTATTTGAATAGTCTTTGTAATAGAGTAAATCTTTTTTTAGATAAGGCAGTTGTTTTATCAACTCATCTTTGTCATGAATTGGGAAATCCTCATTATTTATACTATATGTAAAAATCGCCTCTAACCGACCATTTTTATCAAAATCATTAAGATAATATTTCATTTTAGGTTTGTACAATCCATTTAGTCCCATATTACCAACTATTAGATCAGGTACTCCATCATTATTAAGGTCTGAAGTCTTAATGTTTTGCCATACTCCACTTGTATCCTGTAAACCAATATCATTAGAGATAAATTTCCAATTTGAACCCTGATTTAAGAAAACAGAAATAGGCATCCACTCTCCAACTATTACTATATCTCCCCTTTCATCCTTATTGATATCAGTAAAAGCAATATCAGTGATCATTCCGATATTTTGAAGTTCTTTAGGCGATTTTGTTATGAATTTACCATTACCATTGTTCATTAATATATATACTGAGCCAGGTATTCCATAATTATCAACATCAAATCTCTCACCAACAATTAAATCTAGATATCCATCATTATTTATATCACCAGTTGTAACAGCTCCAGTGCTAAAGAATTTTGGAAAATTTAATGCAGAACTTTCATAAGTAAAAGTACCTGAATTATTTCTGTAGAATCTATCATTTAATGTTCTTGATAATTTTGAAAATGCTTTACCACCTGATGCAACATATAAATCTTTATCTCCGTCATTGTCTGCATCAAAAAAAATTGATTGAACATCTTCTGAGTCTTTATGTAAAGAAAATGGCTCAAAAATTTCATTATATCCATTTTTTGAACTTAAGAATAAGCTTGATTTTTGTCCTTTAGCTCCTCCTAAATAAAAGTCTTGTATGTCATCACCATTTAAATCATAACTTGATATGCATGGGCCTTCATTTGAAAACATATGAGGTAAAAGCCTTTCAGAATCAAAGTCAATATAGTAGTTTTCGTTGTGTGTAAATTTTATAAAAGAATCAACATCTACATCTTTTTTAATAAATGTAGGCTTTGGATTTACATCTATAGATGATATTTCTTGATAATCAATCTCAATAAATTGGTTATATTCTATATCTTCTAATACAGATCTCTTTCTGTTTGGCCAGTAGATTTCAAGAGAATCAATTTTCGCATCTTTACCTAATCCAAAATGAAGCCTGTTTGGAACTGAACTCTGAAATCCTCTTGAAGGAAATTGCTCAGACATCATCTTATTTCCATTGGACATGTAGATTATGACCTTTGATCCAATTGCATTGATATTTTTGGGAAAATTTTTTAGAGAAATAGATAAAAAATTATTTCCATAGTCCTCTGAATGATTTTCATATACAAATGCTTCAGAATTTACATTATTAACAATCAAATCTAGATCACCGTCATTATCTAGATCACCATATGCTGATCCATTACTAAAACTGGTTTCATTTAATCCCCACTCAGTTCTTTTATCATTAAAAGTAAAGTCTCCATTATTTTTAAAAACAGCATTTTTAATTGGTTTAGAAGGCATTAAATCAATTAAATCTGTTATGACCTCAGTGCCTGACCTCAATAATTGAGCTATTTTTTCTTCATTTGCCTGATATGTCAAATAGTCTCTATCTAATAAATCTTTTAAAATTCCGTTACTCACATAGACATCCTTGAATCCATCATTATCCATATCAAATAAAAGGGCAGCCCAGCTCCATTCTGTAGCTGAAAGTCCAAGCTGTCTACTTACTTCATAAAATGTATTACCTAAATTTCTTTGAAATGCATTTCTTGGATATTGTTTATGATAACCTTTATTTCCAGCTAAAACAAATTTATCATAAGACTCATAAACTTGTTTGTTTTTTTGTCTATTTAAAGATTCAGGTAGCATCTCTGTAACAATTAGGTCAGGAATAAGGTCATTATCCATATCTGCTGCGTCAGCCCCCATGGAACCCATAGATAACGCGTCGAAATAATTTGATGACTCTTCACTAAACCCATTACCTTGTTTATTTAAATATAGATAGTCCTTTTCAAAAAAATCATTAGATATAAATAAATCAGGCCAGAGATCACCATTAAAATCAGAAATTGTTATACCAAGTCCAAAACCAATATTTGATGAATAGATACCCTCATTAGAGGACACATTCATAAACTTGTTATTAGTATTTTGTAGCAGTTGATTACCATCATTACTTGGAATTTCTCTTTGTCCTTTAATCAAATCGTAAGTTCCCACTGACCTTATTGAATTATTTAAAACATATGCATCAAGATCAAGATCTCCATCATAATCAAAAAAAGCAGCATGAACTGATAAACCCTCTATATCAAGACCATATTCATTTGAAGATTCAATAAATGTCAAATCTCCCTGATTAATAAATAATTCATTGTGTCTATTATTGCCCCCCGGCTTACCAGACTTAGTAACATAAAGATCGAGAAAGCCATCATTATTGATATCGACAAATGTTGCGCCTGTCGACCAATTATCGGAACACAAAACCCCAGCCTCTGCAGCAATATTCTCAAATTGCCAATTTCCTTTATTAAGATAAAGTGCATTATCTACTATATTTCCAGTAAGATAAATATCTATTAAACCATCGTTGTTAATATCTCCTAGTGCAACTCCTCCTCCATTGAAAAAATTTCTATAAGTGTACGGATTAAAGTCTTCAGTATACTTTAGCGTATTCTGAAAATCAATACCTGTAACTTTCGAGGATTTTTTTTCAAATTTGGGATCTGAATAATTACAGGAAATTAAGCATATTGAAAGTATAATTAACAGCTTGAATTTCATATATCAAAATTAAATAAAATTGAAAAAAAGAAAAAAAAAAGGCCACCATGTGGCGGCCTTTTATTTTTCTTAACTAAAGGTTTTAATAACCTGAGTTTTGTGATAAGCTTGGATTAGCAACTAACTGCTCAGTAGGAATTGGGAAAATTGACCTGTATGGGTCAGAATTTGTTTTCTCCCACCATGAATCATTCCACTTACCAAATCTAATAAGATCTGTTCTTCTTGTAGCTTCTTGGAACATTTCTCTTCCTCTTTCAGCCAAAAACTGCTCAGCAGTTATTGAAGAAAGTGCAGCAACACCAGCTCTTGCTCTTATAGCATTTACTTCTGGTAGAGCTAAAGCCCAGTTTCCAGCAGCACGTGCAGTAGCCTCAGCATGAACTAGATGAACATCTCCTAGTCTTACTATTGGATAGTCATTATCTAGATCATTTCTAGCAAATTGCTTAAATGAGAATTTTCCTAAACGGTAACCACCAGTACGAGCACCATTTGGCTCAAGCTCATTTATACCTAAAGTATAAACGATTTCAGGTGTTGGAGAATCAGAAGCTAAATCAACTAATGCATTTCCACCGAAATCAAGCTGCGGTCCAGCTATAAAGTTTGCTTTTTTACGAGCATCACCAGCTTCATATGAATTTACGAACTCTTCAAGAGCTACATAACCATTCCAAGGCTGAGATGTAAAATTATAAGTATACTGAGAAGCATAATGTAATGACATGTGGTGGAAGTTCATACCTCCAGCAGTTGCCTCATCATACTCTACAGACCAAATAATCTCAGGATTATTCTCGTTGTTAGGAGCAAAAATTGCTGCGTAACCATTTAAAGTAGCAGGATCAGTTGCTACAGCAGGACGTTTACCTAGGTTTGGTACTGAAACACTTGAATCAGAAAGTGTGTATGGTCCATTATCAATAATGTAACCAGCTGCAGAAGCAGCATCACTATATCTGTTTGTACCTGTGTAAACCTCTGCATTTAAATATACCTTTGCAAGTACACCTAATGCTGAGTACTGATTAATTCTGTATTTTACATCGTTAGTACCTAATGCAGAATTTGATAATTTAGATATATCAAAAGATGATCCCATTCCTAAAGCGGAAAGTAATTCACCTTCTACCCAATTAAATACATTAGATCTGGAAGACTGTGAAGAAGAGCCTGAACCGTCTGCGATAACAACATTACCATATAAGTCCATTAATCTCCAGTGTAAATATGCACGAACAACTTTTGCTTGTGCCATTTGATTTCCATCAAGTCCACCATTTTTGATTGCGTTATTAACATCTGCAATTGCTCCATACTGTTGCGACCATGTTCCAGTAATTGGACCGTTCGCAGGTGTAAATGTATGACGATGCATATCTAACCATATACCTCCATCATACCAGTCACCACCCTTTTGAGTCACAGCCATTTCATCAGATGAAACAGATTGTATAGAGAAGTAACCACCATGATTCGCAGTACCTGCATTTCTCATAGCGTTATAAACACCAGTTAATGCATCACCTCCACCACCAGATCCTCCAGAAGAAATACCTTCTACTGAAAAGTCTGAGGTTAGGTTTCCAACTAGATCTTCTTCAAGATCTGTACATGAATAGGTAAAACCTATTAATGCGATTCCTAAAATAAATTTATTTAAAGTTTTCATAGATTTTGGGATTAAAATTTAACGTTTAGACCAAGTGTGAACGAACGAGAAGAATAATAACTATTTCTTCTATCGATTCCAGGAGCTAGAGGATTTCCATCTAAAAGATCGAAAAGTGCTGGCTCTGGATCAGATCCAGTATAGTCAGTAATTACAAACGCGTTTCTTACGTTCAATGATAAGTTAATGTTATCTGTCAAAGGACGAGATATTGTTAAGTTATCTAATTTGAAGAAATCAGCCTCTTCAACATATAATGAAGAGAAGTTTGCATTCTTTATATCTGAATTTGCTAACTCAGTATTTACATAATTATATGATTTCTGAGAACCAACTCTTGGTTCATAGAAAGCACGGAAAGTATTTACAAGACTGTGTCCGAATGCACCTCTAAAGGCAGCATTTATGGTATAGTCGCCGATTGTAATGATATTTGTCCAACCCATTTCAAAGTCAGGAATACCACTACCAAGGACAGCAAAATCAACATTATCATCAAGTGCATTATTCTGTCCAACTACTAGCTCACCATCACCGTTTATATCTCTGAAGTTTTGAGAACCATTTGTAACAGTTCCATCCCACACAGGACCCCAAAGTTGACCAATCTCTTCACCAACTTTAACTCTTGTTACGTTTGTACTATTTTGTCCAGGTGAACCTAAGTTTCCAAATATATCTGCATCTTGAACGTATTCGTCAAGAACCGTTTTATTAGTTGAAAAAGTAATACCTGTAGACCAGTTATCTGATACTTCATAATTTAAAGCAAGTTCAAAACCATCAGATGAAAGTACTCCTGCATTTTCAAATCTTCTATCAAAACCATATAAAGCAGCATCAACAATTCTGTTAATGATAAAGTCTTTAGATTCTTGCTGATATATATCAAGAGATGCAGATAGACGATCCATAGTTAGATCTAAACCAAAGTTGAGCTCTGACTTTTCCTCCCACTTTAAGTCTGGGTTAGCAGCTCTCAATAGATTTGTTGAACCACCAGCAGAGCCTCCACCAGCCCATGACCATCCTCTAATTTCTCGAGAAAGACCACTTTCTTGTGGAAGGTTTCCTGTTACACCATATGAAATTCTGGCCTTCAATTGTTGAACACCGGATAATCCAAGGAAAGAATTAAGATCAGCTCCAACACCAATAGCAGGGAAAGTACCATATTGATTTTCAGAACCAAGCTTTGTAGAACCCTCTCTTCTTAATGACGCATTAATAAATATGTTATTATTCAATGTCATGTTAACACGAGCAAAGAATGCATCAATTTCAGTTTCTGGAGCTCTTCCAGAATTTGCAAGCACTTCACCAGCATTTAATAAATCTTGAGAAAACTGAATTGCATCAATGTAGTCAATTTGATCACCAGGGAAGTCACCTAAACCAAAGAAAGAGTCGTTGTAATTCTCCTTTTGATATGAATACCCAGCAGTTATCGCTAGATTCATATTATCAGTAGACTTTCTCCAAGTTGCGTATAGCTCATTTAATTGAGACTCAGTGTTTTGCTCATACATTTCAGCAGCTCCCTTTCTTACTGGAGAGTCAGCACCACCATAAGTATTATTGTTAACCCATAATGAAGTAGTTCTTATGTACAGTCTATTAGCAAAATCTGTAGATTGGTATGCAGTACGGAAATATCCCGTAATGTTATCAGTTAAGTTATATGATAAGTTAAGACCGTAGTTTAACTGTCTACTTTCACCATTATTTATGTTTTGATTTATAATTGAGACTGGGTTGTAAGAATCAAAAAGACCTAATGTTTCAAAATAACCACCAAACTGATCACCGTTAAAAGCATAAGGTGAGTCAACAGCAAAAACTGGAGCTGTAGGGTTATAAAGTGTAGCATATCTCAAAGATTCGTTAAATCCGTTCTTTTGATCTCTTTTAGTAAATGAACTACTAAAATCAACTTTTAATTTATCATCTAAGGCAGTAGTTGAAAAGTTTAACCTTGTGTTAAATTGTTCAAATCCACTATTTAATAGGATACCCTCAGCATCTCTAATGTTTGCAGATACTCTATATGATGTTTTACCATTTCCACCAGAAGCAGATAAATTGTGAATTTGAGTGAATCCATCACGAGTTACTTCATCTAGCCAGTCAGTTTGAGACCCTAGATCACGACCACCATTAGCAACAAATTCACTTGGACTCATTGTATCAATTTGATTGAGTACAGAATCTTGAGAGAATTGACCACTATAATTAATCTGTGCAGGACCAAAACTACCTCTTTTGGTAGTATAAATAATAACCCCGGATGAACCACGAGAACCATAAATAGCAGCTGCAGAAGCATCTTTTAAAACAGTCGCAGATTCAATATCGTTAGGATCAAGGTTTTCCAAAGAAGCACCAATAACACCATCAATAACTATTAGTGGTGAAGAGTTAGCTCCTAGAGTGGATAAACCACGAAGACGGATGACAGTTCCTGCATTTGGATTACCACCCCTGTTATAAATTTGTAAACCTGCAACTTTACCTTGCAGAAGTTGGGATGCATCATTAATTACACCCTTGTTAAATGATTCAGCATCAACTTGAGCAACCGCAGAGGTTATCTCTTTTTGTTGTTGAGAACCATATCCAGTAACTAAAACTTCCTCCAATTCATTAGAAGCAATCAAGACAACGTTTAGTGTATCTTGACTACCTACTGAAATTTCTTGTGCTGAAAATCCAACATAAGAAAAAACAAGGACATCTCCAGTACTAGCAGATATGGAATAATTTCCATCAAAGTCTGCAACAGCACCGTTAGTTGTACCTTGCACTATAACAGTAGCACCAGGTAAAGGTCCAGTTTCATCAGAAATGTTACCAGTAATTTGCTGGGCACTTAGAACTCCACTAAATAGTAAAGTCAAACTAAGCCCCAAGTTTAGTAAGTGTTTCATATTGTTTTGTTTTGTTAATTATTCGTTAAAATAACGATGCAATATAAGATCATGATATTGTAAAATCAAATATTTATGCAATAAAAATTGAATTATTATCAATAATTATTTGATTTTATCAACAAATCCTTTCTAAATGACTGATTTTATTGAGGATATGAATTCAACTATTTTTGATAAAATTTTTGATTTCTTGATTGGAAATATTAGGTGTTGCTCCTTTTTTAGCGCTTGTTAATGCACCATAAGCAGAAGCTATCCTCAATGATTCATGGATATTGACTTTTTTAAAGAAAAAATTAGATACAAATGCTGCTAAAAAACTATCTCCAGCACCAACACTATCAACTGATTTAACACTAAATGAATTAATTTTATAAAAATTTGTACCATCATATATAGTTGAGTCTACTGATCCATTTGTTATACATATATAATCTAAGTTGTACCTCTTGCAAATTGATTCAGATAATTTCTGAGTGTTTGATATATTGAGTTCAAAAAGTTGATTCAATAGAATAAGCTCATCTAAATTAACCTTTAAAAAATCTGAACTATCAATTAAAAAGTCTAGCTTCTCTTTGTTGAAATAATTCTGTCTAATATTTAAATCCAAAATTTTATAATTTGAATTTTTTAGAATTTCTTCTAAAGTACTAAAAGACTCATTGTTTCTTGAAGCTAACGAACCATAGATTAAAATATCTATTGTATCAAAATCTTTGATATATTTTTTTGGCAATGATATAAAATCCCAAGCAACATTTTCAGATATACTATACTTTGGCTCTCCATTTTTTAGTTCAATCATTACTTTACCTGTACTATAATTATTTTCAAGCTGGATGTACTTGGAACTGTAATTATTTTTCTTAAATGTTTCGATGATTTTCAAACCTAAATCATCATTACCAATTGAAGAAACTATCTCAGTATTTATACCAAATGAATTTAAACGACAAAAAACATTATAAGGTGCACCACCTAATTGAATTTTATCAGGGTATATGTCCCATAAAATTTCACCAAAGCATATAATTTTTTTGTTCAATTGTCCTTAATTAATTTTTTACTCAAATCTTCAAGTGAAATACCCTTAGTTTCTGGCATTATAAAATGAACAAAAATTAGTTGAAGTACCATCATAAATGCAAAAAATGCAAATACTACACCTGCACCCACTAAATTGAATAAAAAAGGAACCAAAGAGGGAATAATTGCAGCTAAAACCCAATGTGTAGAGACACCAAATGATTGTCCATAACTTCGAATATTATTTGGAAAAATTTCTGATATATAAACCCATATAATAGCTCCTTGCCCTATTGCATGTGAAGCAATAAAAATAAATAAGAAAATTGGAAGTGAAGCTCCGCCCCAATTTAAAATAAACGAGAGACTTATTAAAGTTAGGGAAATAATGTAACCAAATGAACCAATATACATTAGTATCTTTCTACCTAGTCTATCTATCAAGTTTATACCAATAAAAGTAAAAATTACATTAGTAAGTCCTATTCCAATACTATTAAGCAAAGCAGCACTCTCACCTAAACCACCCTCCTCAAAAATTCTTGGAGCATAATATAAAAAAGCATTTATTCCTGAAAATTGATTAAAGGCGGCAATAAGAAACGCTAACATTAAAATAAACCTATATTTTTTCTTAAATATTGATTCTGAGTTGATGTTTAAGTTTTTATCTAATGAAATCTCAGCAATTAAATCATTCGCATCATCGTCTTTATAAACGCTTCTAATAATCTTCTCAGCTTCATCAGTTCTGTTATTTAAAAAAAGCCACCTTGGACTTTTAGGTATATATAAAACAAGAATTGTATAAATAAATGCTGGGATAGCCTCAACCCCCATCATATATCTCCAATCATTTTCACCTAATCCATTTAATAAATAGTTTGATGCAAAAGCGACCAGAATTCCAATTACAAGGCTAAACTGATATAATCCTACTAATTTTCCGCGATTATTTGCAGGAGCAATTTCTGAAATATAAGCTGGTGCTGCAATAGTAGATATACCTACTCCCACTCCTCCAACAAATCTAAAGAGTGCAAAGATAAATGGATCATTAGCTAATGCAGAGCCCAAAGCTGAAAAAGTGTAAAGAATACCAATCCATAATAAAGTATTTTTTCTACCAATTTTTCTTGTAGGTATGCCCCCAAAAATTGCACCAACTACAGTTCCCCAGAGTGCCATTGCCATAACAATAGTTCCATGGAATAGGTCAGTTGAGTTCCATAAAGCTTGAAGTTTTTGGTCAGCACCAGATATAACAATAGTATCAAATCCAAAAAGAAATCCAGCTAATGCTGCAGTCAGAGACCACTTTGTTAATTTGTTCACATTCAAATATAATTAAATGGAAGACTAATCTCTAATCAAATATTAAAAGCTTAGGTTCAAAGGTTGTAGCTAACTCAAAATCTATTTGAGCATAACTGTTAATTATAATTAAATCTCCTTTTTTTACTTTGTATGTGGCAGGCCCATTAACAATGACCTCACCTTTACCTTTTTCACCTTCAATTATATAAGTTTCCAGTCTTTCTCCATTATCTACATTAAGCACCTGAATTTTTTCTCCTCTAACAAGACCAACTTTCTCCATGAGATCTTTATCAAGAGTAAGACTACCTATATAATCTAGATTTCCGTCTGTGACTTTGATTCTATGAATTTTAGATTTTAAAACTTCGATTTGCATTTAGTAAGATTTAGTTTTTTAAAGATGAGCCAATACCGAGATTTGAACTCGGGACCTTTTCCTTACCAAG
>TARA_B100001057_G_scaffold220828_1_pt1 | contig 29024 bp, 25 predicted proteins | sample TARA_B100001057 | Tara Oceans TARA_B100001057 (sample SAMEA2621839) | marine metagenome | biome: marine biome (ENVO:00000447); feature: surface water layer (ENVO:00002042); material: "saline water (ENVO:00002010), including plankton (ENVO:xxxxxxxx)" | depth 5 m
GTTCACATAACCCAAAAAATTTGCAATCGTGATAGGGGTTCGTTCACGGAATAAAAGAAAATCGATTTCTGACGACTCTTCCGAGCCATCAAGAAGAGTCCACTCGGCTTTCAACCTTACCGCAGAATCACGGATTTGCTCTGCACCGAAATGACTCGCAAGCGTAAATCGTTCCCCTGCATCACCAGGATTTTTATCCAAATCAGGAAAGAGCTGATTTAAGACAGGCACTACAGGAATCTGAGCCCAACCCACAATTGGGACCGTCAGCAGAAACAAGATTAACCTCACGATTTAAAGGGTAACCTCATCATTTGCAATTTGAAATTCCATTTTGTCGACAACTCATTAAGTTTCGGGGTGTGGAGAATAGCCGTAGCCCCATCCTCTTCGACTTAGATCAAACCATCATTCCGTGGGACACTCAACTGGTCTTTCGTTGTTACGTTCTTAAAAAGGAACCAGTACGCCGCTTTCTCACTCTCATATTCCTCTGCTTTTTACCTCTCAATAAAGTCCTCGGAGCAGGTGGAATGAAACGTGTCTTTCATTCCTATCTATGGAAGATGCCCCACTCTAAGCTACAAGAACATGTTGAAGGATTTATCAATGAGTGGCTTCCAAAGCTACCCTACCCAGAAATTCTGAAAGAAATCGCTTACTACAAGAAACAAGGAAACCCATTGATCCTGTCCTCTGCCAGCCCCGAACTTTGGGTCCAAAGAATTGGGCTTAAGCTAGGCTTTGATCAAAGCTATGGAACCTTGTTTAGTTGGAACGAAAAAACGAGCCTCTTCCCAGAAATAATCGGAGAGAATCATAAAGGCAGAGAAAAAGTTCTGAGACTGAAAGAAGTTGGTATAACCAACGGACTCGAGGGTTTTACTGATTCAAAAGCAGATCTCCCCCTTCTTTATCTCTGCAAGGAAAAAACCCTCGTCAATCCACTTCCAAAAATACGGAAAATTGGAGAGCAAAATAATTGGCGTATCCTTGAACCGGACAAACCGTGGAAAAACCGATTATCTTTTGGAATCGGGTGCATCCGCCAACTCTTTGGCTTTTGGAAACCATGATCCACTGTCTGCATGGAGCGGTTGGAAATTTCCAAGCGTGGGAAACATTAAGCCAAGATCTGGATGAATCGGTTAACTCTCTTGATCTTTGGCGCTTCTTTGATCATTCCACACCCAATCTCTTTGAAACCGGTCAATTGATTTGTAAAGGTGCAGGATTAGGCGACGTCGTTCTCGGCTATTCGATGGGCGGAAGAATCGCTCTCCACGCACTCATTGCAGAGCCTGAAAAATGGAGGGCCGCCATCATTGTCAGCGCTCATCCAGGCCTGATTATAGGGCAAGAAGAACGTCGAGAGAAAGACCGCGAATGGGCCAGGATTTCAAAGGAAAATTGGACCTCCTTCCTCCATCAATGGAATAATCAAGAGATCTTTTTATCATCTCCCGAAGAACTACATCAAGCTGACATCAAGGACAATGAATTCGTCTCTGAAAGCTTCCTCCATTGGTCGCTCGGAAGGCAGAATGACCTTAGGTCGGATTTACCTAAAATCACCTGCCCAGTTCTCTGGATCACAGGAAGCCATGACCCAAAGTTCACAGCACTCGCAGAGGAGGCAACTTCACTATTACCAAACAGCGAGCACCTCATTATATCAGGGTCAGGTCATCGAGTTCCCTGGCAGCGACCCAAGGAATTTAGCGCGTCAGTAAAGAAATTTTTAAAACGCAATAATTCCTTTTAATCCTTAGCAACCCCCACTGAACCACCTTCGATAAACTCCGCGTTAGCAAAACTTTTCACCAAATCCCTTTTCCCACGACTAATCTTATCAGCCCAACAAATGATCCTCCGAACGATCGGCCGGGAACGCCAAGCTATATGAGCGATAGTTGGCTCGCACCAAGTAAAGTTTGGATCCGGATCGGAGCAGATAAGCGAAACATCAGCGGGAACTTTTAGCCCCCGATTTGCCAAAAACTGTTGAACCGCTGTAAACACCGTTGCCTCTTGAATGATGAGGGCTGTTGGAGGTGTCACCTTGAAAAGCGAATCTAGACAAGACAGGAGACTCTCCTTTCGATCATCCCAATCCGGCAAGTGGAACTCACCAACTTCAATCCCCCCTTCTTCTAGAGCCTCTAAAAAAGTCTGCTCCGACTCGCCCGGAATTGGCTTCCGCCTCTGGCTTTTCGCTAGCAAAACTATCCGCCGATGTCCCAGCTCAATTAGCGCGTTAACACATTCACGATAGGCTGGTTTTTTATTTGGACCTGCGCCTGCAAAACGCCGATCGAGCGAACCTCCAAAAAGTGTGAAAGTAGGGAAATCCTGACAAGCAAACCAGTCGAGAATTGATCGAGAACCCGCACACACAATCCAAGCATCTGCGTAAGTGTTCTCCACTAAACGACTTACACGTTTCACATCTAAAGAAAGGTCGACCAAAGACTTGGAAGCAAAGACAGGCACATGTCCTGCCTCCATCAACATGTGCTGAATCTCAACAATGTAATCGATGCGCTTATCCGACATCTCATAAAGAAGAATCCCAAGCATCAATGGCGACGGACTCCGACCTTCCGGCAAAAAACCAATCAAGCGTTTTCGGCCTGCTCCCTGTGGTATTAAAACCCCCTCTGAATCCAATTGCCTCAGCGCCGCATCCACGGTCTTTCGATTGACCCCCATTTCCGCAGCCAAGCTCGGCACTCCTGGAATCGAATGCATCCACCTTCCACGCAATAGTTCACCCTTAAGATGTTCTGCAACTTGTTCAGATGGTGAAAGAATTCTAAGATGTCCCACACCCGAACCTACCCACCAGAGGGCAGGTGTCTAGCTTCTATTCCATTCGACTATTTAACCATAAGGGAATCTTTTTAATTAGAGGAAAGTTCCTCCTGCATCTCTCGTAATCACACATGTCATGATGACAAAATCCATTCCGTTAGCTATTTTACTGATTGTATCCACTCAGTTTCTTACGGCCGCTGGCCCCAAGGCCAAAATAAGCCAACCCGACTTTACAAAAGGGGATTTGATTCCGGCAGGAGCATCACACGACTGGAATCTTGGATCCACCGGCGCCCGTGGATGGATGTTCAGCGACAAATTGGAAACTTCCACTGCTAGACAAATTGCCATTACAAAGATAAGCCCTAATTCTCCTGCCGATGGCCCCCTCAAGGTTGGCGATGTTATTTTGGGAGTCGGAGACAAAAAATTTTCCCATGATCCACGAACTGAATTCGGCAAAGCACTAACGGTTGCAGAAGAAAGATCTGGACTCCTAAAGATTTTACGATGGCGCGATGGCAAGAGCAAAAAAGTCTCGCTCAATCTTGTAGTTCTTGGAAGCTACAGTTTAACCGCACCCTACCACTGTAATAAATCAAAACGAATTCTAGAGAGAGGCTGCAAACAGCTGGCTGAAAAAATTTCAACTTCCGCAAATCGCCGACAAAACCCAATTATCCGTTCTCTCAATGCCCTCGCCCTCCTCGCAAGCGGCAATCAAACCTACCTTGGCATTGTTAAGAAAGAGGCTGAATGGGCTTCGAACTACAAAACCGACTCTATGGCTACTTGGTATTACGGATATGCCATTACCTTGCTTGCGGAGTACACAATGGCGACCGGAGACAGATCTTTCATTCCCGGCCTCAAACGACTGGCCCTTGAGGCTTCCGAAGGTCAGAGTATCGTAGGCTCCTGGGGGCACAAATTTGCGGGTGAGGACGGCCGCCTGGTCGGCTACGGCATGATGAATGCACCCGGCCTTACGTTAACCAACTCTCTGATTCTAGCCCAAAAAGCCGGTGTTAACGACCCAAAGGTCAGAATCGCGATCGAACGGAGCACTCGGCTTCTAAGGTTTTACATCGGCAAAGGTGCGATTCCCTATGGGGATCACCAACCTTGGTATCAAACCCACGAAGACAATGGTAAATGTGGTATGGCCGCAGTCCTCTTTCATCTCAACAACGAACCAGAAGGAGCAAGATTTTTTTCCCGTATGAGCCTCGCCTCCCACGGGTCAGAAAGAGACACCGGACATACCGGAAACTTTTTTAACATCCTCTGGTCACTTCCGGGAGTTGCTCTTTCCGGGCCACATGCTAGTGGGGCATGGATGCGGGAATTTGGCTCTTGGTATTTTGATTTAGCCCGAACTCACGAAGGGACCTTTGTTCATCAAGGTCCACCCAATACACGCCACGACAAATATGCGAATTGGGACTGCACCGGTGCTTACCTTCTTGCCTATGCACATCCTCTTAAAAAACTTTATATCACGGGGAAATCTAAACCTTTAATCCCCCAACTCGACCATCATCAAGCTGCCGAAACGATTGCCGATGGTCGAGGGTGGTCCAATAAATATCGAAACGAAGCCTACGATAAAATCGGCGTAAAGGATCTACTCAAGCTTCTCAGTCGTTGGTCTCCGATTGTTCGTGAAAGAGCAGCAATGGCCTTGGGCCGCAGGGGGGTGAGCCCTAATAAAGAATTTATTGAAATGCTTAGCTCAAATAATCTCGAGACCCGCTATGGTGCATCCCAAGCTCTTGCTCACACCAAAACACCAAGTCCCGAAGCTGTTAACGCTCTTCGAAAAAACCTCGATCACGAAGATCTTTGGTTACGAATTGAATCGGCCGAAGCCCTTGCTAATATCGGCAAATCTGCAATGTCGGCTCTCCCAAAGCTTCTTACCATGCTAGCACAGCCAGCCTCCGAAGATGATCCTCGTGGTATGGAGCAACGATACCTCAGCTTTGCAATCTTCGGTAAAATGCTTCGCAACTCGCTCGATGGCGTAGACAAAGACCTGCTTCGCAAGGCCATCGCTGCAACTTTACTAAATGAGGATGGCCGGGCGCGAAGCGACGTCGGTCGACTGTACGGCAAGCTAACCTATGAAGAAATCAAGCCCTTACTCCCTGCTATCGAGAAAGCTATAAAGACGCCCTCTCCCAGCGGCGTCATGTTCGCTAGTGGGATTCGTCTTTCCGGACTCGATATTCTCGCGAAACATCGGATCAAGGAGGGAATGTCTCTTTGCTTCGAGGTGATGGAGATTCAAAAATGGGGCAAGGCTGCTCGGATTCCAAGATGTCTTAAAGCTCTCGCTAGCTATGGAGGTTCCGCTAAGCCAATACTCCCAAAGCTAAAGAAGCTCGAAAAAGATCTTCTCGCCCATCGTGAAAAACGGAACCTTGAGAGGGTCATCAACACTGTAGGCCAACTCATTAAAGAAATTGAAACCTCGAAGGACTCTCCCAAGTTACGTAGTCTCAATTAGATGAAATTTCTCCTCTGTAGTATTAGCAGTCTCCTCCTAGCTGGCCCTCTCGTGGGTGACGGAACAGAGATCAATCAAGACACCCTGGAAAAATTAAAGCTCCCTGGCATCCGTATTAATCTTGAGGCTAAAGCGGTTGATGTGACCTCCACCGTTACTCTCGTCGAAGGCTCTCTTGAGTTTATTGCTTGCACCAAGGGAACCAAGGAACACGAGGCCATCGTCACGATAGAGGCCAAACCGAGCCATATTCACACTGCTCTTCTTCTCCTTGGAGCAAAGGCTGGTCATCCCGCAATCAGGAAAATCATAGGCGAGGGCGACGATCAACATTGGATTGATCTCCCGCCTAAAGGTAGCGGCGTCACGATATCATTGGTTATCCCAAATAAAGATAAACAGCCCAATGAACTCCCGCTTTCCGACTTCGTCCATCGCCTCGATGATGCAGGGAATCCTGACAAGGATGAAGCAAGGAAACGCCTCAAAGTTTTTCTCTTCGCTGGCTCACATCTCATTGGTCAGGAGGGCACCCCTAAAACTTACCTCGCTGATCAGAGCGGAAGCGTCATCAGTCTTTCTACCTTCGGCGATGAACTTCTCTGCCTACCTCAAATCTACGGACACGAAAACCACGCCCTTCGATGGGAAGTAAATCCCAAACACCTCCCCCAAGTTGGAACCCAAGTTTTGCTTAGAATTAAACCTCTCAAGTTAAGTCTTCCTCCGGAAAAATAACAACCCACCCCTCCAATCTTTTCGCTATTAACTTCTTCAAAAAATGACAGCTCAGATAAGACTAGAGTTTAAGAAGACGGGTCAGGGAGAATTCGGCACCCCTCACAATTCTTGATATTTTCAGCTTATGCATTGGAGAGTCTTCGCTGCTGGTAAACCCGCTCTTACTTACGAAAAAAGTGGCATTGAGGAATATCTCAAACGATTAAAACGAGGGAGCAAAGTTGAGCTCTTTTACCTTAAGACTGGAGATTCTCAGTCCGTCTCATCCAATCTTCTTGACCGATCAAAAGACACTTTGCGGATTGCCCTTGATGAGCGCGGCCAAGCCTGGAGCACTGAAGATTTGGTGGAAAGGATCAACACTTGGGAAATGAATCCAGGCATCAAAACTATTTCTCTTCTTATCGGAGCTTCCGACGGCCATACCAAAGACCTCAGGAGTCAAGCTGATGAGGTCTGGGCCCTCTCACCACTGACACTACAACACGAGCTTGCCCTAGTTGTTTTGCTGGAGCAGCTTTATCGCGCTTACACGATTAAAAGAGGCGAACCATATCATCGCTAATTGAGGACTCCTACCAAGCGATAGGATCTAGCCCGTAGTAGTTTTTTAACTGAACATATAGCTCAGGATAATCGCGTTTCAATTGTCTCGCTTTCTCGAAAAACGTTTCGGTCGCCACCGCGAAAAACTCGGCAGGATTCGTGCCTCCATAAGGGTCCATGACCGTCTTACGACCTTTGTCTAAATCCTGACAAAAATCCTCGTAGGCAGCAGAAAAAACGTGTGCCCAGTTACCAATGGAACTCCGGCTCTTTAATACAGGAAAACCATCGGCGTGACGATTTTCCTGATCTAATTGATGCGCAAATTCGTGAATGACAACATTCCGCCCGTCACGTTCATCTTCGCCACCACGCTGAACACTGCGCCACGAAAGAATCACGGTGCCCGATTGCCAACTCTCGCCTAACCGGACTGTTTTATCTCGATCTCCACGACCACCGGAAAAAGCCTCTGGGTAAATTAAAACCGTGCGCAACTTTGAAAAAAGCCGATGCTCCCGTCCGACCAAAAGTAGAGCCGCTTGCGCCATTACAACCACTTTCATTTCGCGGGTTACTTCTTCAAGATCTCCACAGGCTTCGAAATTTTTCTCAGTAATCAGAACCTGCACTATGGGCTCCAGACGGTTCTGAATTTCAGGGGGTATTTTCTTATAAAGATCAAAATGATCTTCAAGAAAACTGAGATCTTCATCACTTAATGGACCAGCCTGCAAGAGTGCCTTGTGCCTCAACCGCTTTTGGCTCCCAAATGCCCAAATCGCAATACCGATAATAACCGCCAGCCAAACCAACCACAGAAAACCATTCATGATGCTAGGCTAGTGTATTCTACGAAAGAACAAGAACAGAATTTTAGAGCAATGGATCGGAAGGATGGTCTCGTAAAATAACCATCACCCCTCAAAAGAAAAAAGCCCCATCCCACCGAAACGGGATGGAGCTTGGGAAAGTTGAAGAACTTTAACGAGAGTAAAGTTCGACGATAAGCTGAAGATTAACCGGTGGGTCGACATCTTCCTTCTCAGGGAGACGTGAAACGGTTCCTTCCATCTTCTCGCGATCTAAAGTGAGCCAGTCCTGAAGAGGAACCGACTGCGTCAAGTCAAGCATCCGAAGTCCAAGCTGCTGCGACGAAGCGCGGTCACCAATCTTGATGACGTCTCCTGCACAAACCTGATAAGACGGGATGTCGAGCTTCTTGCCATTCACAGTCACGTGACCGTGGTTGACGAGCTGACGAGCCGCATTTCGGGAATTTCCAAATCCGAGACGGTAGCAAACATTGTCGAGACGAGTCTCAAGAAGAAGCAAAATGATGTCACCAGTGATTCCACGACGGCGACTGGCTTCAGCAAAGTATCCACGGAACTGCTTCTCAAGAACACCATAGATGAACTTAAGTTTTTGTTTCTCGCCAAGCGCGATTGCATAGTCGGATTTTTTACGACGTCCGGAGCGAAGTCCATGAGGACCTGGAGGGTAATTACGGCGTTCAAGAGCTTTAGATGGCCCAAAGAGGGGCACTCCAAAGCGACGATTAACCTTATCTTTTGGGCCGGTATAACGTGCCATTGATTTGTCTTTCTAAAATTTAGGGTTGAGAAGAATTAGACACGACGCGCCTTCTTAGGCCGGCATCCATTGTGAGGAATTGGAGTAACGTCAAGGATGCCACTGATCTCTACGCCGAGACCTTGCACGGCACGAACAGCTGATTCACGTCCAGCGCCTGGTCCCTTCACGCGAACCAAAACCTGTTTGAGACCGTGGGACATTGCCTGACGACAAGCGTCTTGGGAGACAACCTGAGCAGCGTAAGCAGTACTCTTGCGAGAACCTTTAAAGCCCATCTTACCTGATGAAGACCAACCAATAGTGTTTCCACGCTCGTCGGTAACGGTAACGGTAGTGTTGTTGAATGTCGCGGTGACATGAACGATGCCATTGGTGACGTTCTTGCTCTTTTTTGACTTGTGAACCTTGACCTTGTCAGGGTCCTCTTCTCCGAGAAGCTCCGCAAAAATATCGCGCTTCTTCTCTTCCTTCGGTGCCGGGGCGTCCTCGCCCTCGGCTGTGCTTTCACCCTCAACAGGAGCATCACCTTCAGCTGGAGCATCGGTGGCTTCTGGAGCTGCTTCTTCAGCAGCCGCCTCAGGGGCTGGAGTTTCCGCAGGGGTCACTGCATCAGCAGCATCGACCTCGGTCTCCTCATTTTTGTTTTCTTCTTCAGCCATATTAATGGAATGGAAAGTCGTTTCAGGTCAGCAGAGACCTTACTGCACAACACCAACAGTGCGGCGCTTACCCTTACGAGTGCGAGAGTTTGTGCGGGTGCGCTGACCACGGACCGGGAGACCACGCTTGTGACGAATTCCACGGTAGCAGTTAATGGAGGACAGCCGCTTCATTTGACCCTGCTTCTCCCGACGGAGGTCACCTTCGATGAGAATCCCCTCATTTTGGATCACCGACGCAATTTTCACCAGCTGTTCTTCACTAAGTTCGCCAGTACGAATATCAGGACTGACGCCTGCGTGATCGAGAATCTTCGAAGCCGTCGAGGGTCCGATGCCGAAAATGTAAGGGAGAGAGGCTTCTATACGCTTCTCATTGGGAATGTCTGTGCCGAAGAGTCGTGCCATGATCGTAAATGTTCAGAAAGCCCGAAATAATGCCGACTGCACCGTTACGGGAACGGGTTCTGTATCAAAGATCGCCTCGCTGGCAAGAGGAATTCAGCAATTTTCTTGGATTAGAATGATTTATTTTAGTTTTCCTAATCACTTTTTCGAATATGGCGCCTTAAAGTTTTCTAAGCACCCTCATTAGCCTTTGTAAGGCCCAAGAGAATAACAGGCCGAAGCCACCAAATTCCCTCGCCACTGTGCTCTGCCTCTTTAAGCTCGGTAAAGTAAATCCTGAAAACGCTAAAAATAGCCCGAGAGCAAAGTTGAGCCTAAAAACAACCAGACAATTCCAATCGCCCGGCGACCTGTCAAAACACCTTCAAAAAATTCCATCTCAAATAAAACCCTTTGTTTGGGTCTTGAGAGCATTCTCACAATCTGTTTCGAGATCCCGACAAAAGGAGTCTCGCACCCGCCTAATCCGCCTCTCATCCCAGCCGCCACGATTATGCTAACACCCCTTTCTTCACCTCCCCATGAACATCAGTCAGCCTGAACTGCCTTCCTTGATAGCGGAAGGTCAATCGCTCGTGATCAATTCCCAATAAGTGAAGGACTGTCGCGTTAAAATCATGAACGTGGACCGGATCTTTAGCGATGCCATATCCAAGCTCATCGGTCTCTCCATAAACGTGTCCCCCTTTAGTTCCCCCCCCGGCCATCCATACCGTGTAAGCCTCCTTGTGATGATCCCGGCCCGCTTTACTTATTTCGGAACCATCACCAGAGGCCCCCTGAGCCATCGGGGTTCGACCAAATTCGGAATTCCAAACGACCAGCGTATCCTCCAGAAGACCACGCTCTTTCAAATCCTTGAGCAAAGCAGCAATCGGCTGGTCCACCTGTTTAGCTTTTTTGGGAAGATTATCAAAGACTCCGCCATGGTGGTCCCAGCCTTGATCAAAAAGCTGCACGAATCGCACACCACGCTCTACCAAACGGCGAGCCAGCAAACAATTATTTGCGAAACTGCTCTCGCCAGGCTTCGTCCCATACATTTCATGAATATGCTTAGGCTCACTCTCAATATCCATTAATTCTGGCACACTGGTCTGCATCCGATAAGCCATCTCATACTGGCTGATTCGGGTCGCAATCTCAGGATCACCAACATCATCCAAGGCGACCTGATTAAGGTCCTTTACCGCATCTACTACCAATTTCCGATCAAGATGAGACACCCCATCTGGATTTGACAAGTAGAGCACCGGATCCCCCTTCGAACGAAACTCCACTCCTTGATGAATTGTTGGAAGAAATCCACTCCCAAAAGCGCTATTCCCAGCTCCAAGAACCTGGCCGGTAATTAAAACGACGAAGCCAGGCAGGTTTTGATTCTCACTCCCCAAACCATAACTTGTCCACGAACCGATACTGGGCCGGCCGAAACGCTCAAATCCCGTCAACGCAAACATTTGAGCAGGAGCATGGTTAAACTGTTCGGTATGGAGCGTTTTGATAAAACACATTTCATCTGCCATGCCCTGTAGGTTTGGCAAAAGGTTCGAAATCTCCGTTCCCGATTCACCACATTTTTTAAACGAAAAACGCTCGTCCTTTGGCGTTCCCAAAAGATTGGGTTGCTCGCGAATGAAAGCCAGTTGATTAAGATCAAAAAATTCATCGGGGCAAAGCTCGCCCGTTCTCTTCTGCAACTCCGGCTTGAAATCAAACAGATCGAGATGCGACGGAGCTCCGACCATATGTATGTAAATCACCCGCTTCGCCTTCGGAGCATGATGCAGTCCGAGCTTTACTAAGGGATCGTCATCGGCAGCCGCTGCATCTTGATTGATCATTGAAGCCAGTGCAGCACTTCCTAAACCGAATCCGCTCTTTTGAAGAAAAGACCGGCGGTTTTGGGTGAGAAATGGGTTTGGATTCATCTCTTATTTCCGAGTCAGTGTCTCATCAAGGTTAAGAAGAACATTGGCGACGTGAAACCATGTCGCCAATTCAATTAGGTTCTTTTGTTTCGGTTTGTAGAAAAACTTAGGATTCTTCAAGATGGGGGAAACCTTCTCCGGATGATCGCGATAATGCTCGCTGCGATCCCGAATCAATTCTTCAAGAATTGTAACCTCACTTGGCGACGCTGATCGAGCCAAGGCCAACCGAAAGGCATAATCAACGCGCGTCGATACATCTCTACTCTCGGTCAGAATTCGATCTGCAAAAGCCAGGGCCATCTCGACATAAGCTGGGTCGTTCAGCATCGTAAGAGCTTGGCTTGGAGTATTAGTGAGGGGTCGCCGAACCGTACAAGAGCTACGGTCCGGTGCATCAAAGTTCACCATACTAGGATACGGAGCAGCGCGACGATAGACAATATACACCCCTCGTCGCCAGCGATTCTCATCCTTTTGCTCCTCCCACTTCGGCTCGTTTCGACCGGTCTGCCTCCACAAACCATTCGGTTGATACGGCATGATCGGCTTCCCATACATCTTACTCGAAAGTAACCCCGAAATCTCCAAAGCATTGTCACGAAGCCGTTCTGCATCCATCCGGAACCTTGGGGCCCTTGCATGAAAAAGATTACGCGGATCTTTCTCCAACAATTCAGGAGCCACCCGCGAAGATTGCTGATACGCTTGAGACATAACGATGATCTTTAAAACGTGCTTCATATCCCAGCCAGACTCCATCAACTCGACTGCAAGCCAGTCTAATAATTCGGGATGAGTAGGTGGCTCAGATTGGGTTCCAAAATCTTCAAGAGTCGCCACAACCCCACCCCCAAAGAGCTCGGCCCACCAACGATTCACCGCGACCCTCGCCGTCAGTGGATTATCCCGGCGTACGAGCCACTTCGCCATATCCAACCGATTAGAAGGTTTTTTTAACTTCGGAAGCCGCTCCGGAGTTGCGGGCCTAACCAGTTGATCAGGAGCAAGAAAATTACCCCGTTTTAAAATCCGAGTTGCGCGCGGCTTCGCTAATTCAACCATCACCAAAGTCCGATCAGGCTTGATCGTGGATCTTTCCTTTCTAAGGAGAGCCTGACTTTTTTCTAGAGCCGAAAACTTAACATTAGATTTTAAAAAGTAAGCTCTCAGCCTTTCGATCTCCTTCACATTCCTCTTGTCTCCAGGCTTCTTCAAAACACTTAAAACCGCCTGCGGCAAAGCTACTGTTCCAACAGGGTCATAAATTGCAGAAAGTCTCAAATTTCCAATTACCCTTCCCTGACCAAAGTTCTGTTCCAGCCGGAAAACTAAACTTGATCCACGCAGACTCTCAATTGGACGATCTAAGTGAAAGGTCGCAAAATGGGGCCTTCCAAACTGAGGGCTTATCGCCCAACCGGTCTTTGCCTTACCATCGACAGCTCCTGCGACATCCCAGTTTTTTTGTGAAAAGTCAGCCTCCGCATTCTGGAGTTTGAGTTGGCTTATATTTCCATCTTTTTTTATCGCTGCTCTGAATTCATGGAGAACAAAATTGGAACGTGCAGCATCTCCCCGACCTGGCCCTTTTCCCGGTAATTCCGGGTGGGTTAGAGTCTCTAATCTAAAACCCGTAATCGATTGGAGATCGGTCTCAAATTCCCCGGTGTAAGTTGCCTTATCTGGAACCTCCCCGGTCAATAACACGGAACCATTCTCTAAAATTCGATACTCTTCGCCACCCGAGGAAACAAACGACTTCACTGTCATAGGCCTCCACTTCGGTTGATTTTCTAACGCCGCCGCAACTGACTCCTGCCACGCCCGGAAATTCGGACTTAAAACCTTACTCAACTCACCACGTTCTCTCTCCAAAGTAGCAATTTCCTTATCAATTTTTTTGGCCTCCAGCGCCTGCTCTGATGAAAGTGGCAAATCCAAATACGGGCCAATGAAATCATGGGAAACATCCTTCTTGTTGGAAGGAGGCTGAACTTCAAGAGGCGTATTATTAAAAAAGGAAAACATCGAATAATAATCCTTCATCGAAAATGGATCGAACTTATGATCGTGGCACTGCGCACACTCCAAGGTGATCCCCAACCAGACCGTAGCCGTGGTATTTACACGGTCAAAAACCTGATTCACTCGATTCCCCTCAGGACTCACTCCCGCTTCCACATTACAAGTGACCGTTCGATGAAAGCCCGTCGCTATTTTTTGACTAAGGTTGGAATTAGGAAGCAAATCTCCGGCCAACTGCTCGATCGTAAATTGATCGTAGGGCATATTTTCGTTGAGTGCATTAATCACCCAGTCACGATAAGCCCAAGACGGTCGAAGTTGATCTGCCTGAAAACCGTTTGAATCTGCATAGCGCGCCAAGTCGAGCCAATGCCGCGCCCATCGTTCCCCAAACCGAGGCGAATCAAGTAATCGATCCACCTCATCTTCGTAATTTTCGGCCTGCAAAAACCGTTCTAATTCCTCTGGAGTAGGAGGGAGGCCGATCAGATCTAAAGAAAGACGACGCAAAAGACTCCCCGCCGAGGCACGCTCTGAAAACTTTAATCCTTCCTGCTCAAGTCGATGAAGTAAAAAGGCATCTACCGGATTATTGATGCTTGTTAAATTATCAACCTTAGGGATTCCCTCCCGAACTGGCGCCACCCAAGCCCAGTGCTCTTCATACTTAGCGCCGGATGAAATCCACCTTCGCAAAAGCTCCTTTTCTTTGCTAGTGAGTGTTCGCTTGGAATCAGGAGGTGGCATCAACTCGTCTGGATCATCGGAATGAATTCTAGCAATTAATTCACTCCTCTCTGGCTGCCCTGGCACCACGGCCTCAGCAAACTCTCCTCCATTCTTTGCTCCTTCGAACGTATCCAGCCGCAAACCACTTTTACGCGATTTCTTATCCGGCCCATGACAATGAAAACAATTTTCCGCCAAGATAGGCCTAATCTCACGGTTGAAGTCCGGAGTATCTTCCGCCGCATCAAGAAGCCGACCCGCAAAGAGCAACGAGGCAACAAAAACGCCACTAGTTCGCACGAAAAACTTTTAACGTATCAAAGGAAGTTGAACAAGCCGGCAAAATTGATCTCAAAATTTTTTTCAATACAATTGATCCAACAAGCAAGAGGAATCAACGATTCGCTTCCAGCGATTCACTCCCCCAATCATGAAGTCGTGACTTCAGGCAACGGACCTGCAACATCCAGACCTTTAAGGCGCTGAGATTCATCTCGACATTCAATTCGTGATAAGCTGGAGATTTAAGTGGAGGCGAGGGGAGTCGAACCCCTGTCCTGAAAACCTTTCACGAAGGCATCTACAAGTTTAGCCGGGCGTTTGCTGCTTTAAGATCGATGAGCCTCACCCGGCCCGTTCACTGATCCGATAATCCTGTTGAATCTCGCTCCCTCGCCCGGATCCCCGGCTTAGAAGCCAGCCTATTAAGTAGTCGCCCCGCCCCGTAATAGGCGTAAGGATTGGGACGTTACTGTCAATTAAGCAGCAAGTGCGAGCTCGTTAGAGTCTGCAATTATTTGTTTTGAACGGCTTTTTAAAGAGGCCAACCGATCAACCTCTACATGCAGCCAGCGTTTCAAGCATCCAGTCGAAACCAGAACGCCCCCACAAGCTGAGCCATTTTTGCATTATGAAACTAATTTATTCAAGCCGAATCGCGTTTCTGCCATAGGTTCTTCAATTCCCGCTTCTCATGACCTTTCGCAAGTTCACGTCTACCCTCTGCCTAGTCACTCTCGCAGCCAACTCTGAGCCTCTGATCACTCTTCAGGAAGCCAGCGGCACCGACAAGCTTCGTGTTGAGCTCCTCAACTTAGAAAAGGAAGTTGCGCTCCTAAGGCGCTCCGATGGACAAGAATTCAAAACCCCTCTGGCCTATCTATCTGAAGAATCCCGCAATGAGATCCGAAGTACTTGGACGACCCATCGAGAAAAAGTTGAGAGACACCTCAAATTGCTGAACGAAGCACTCAGCCACCAGCTCTTCGCCAGCAATGGTAATATCTGGAATGAACCTGCTCGCAATGTCGCCCGGCGACTCCGCCTTCCAACTGAGTCAGAAACACCCTTCACCAGTAGCTATCGGCTCTATACGCGGGGATCTTATTCCCTCGCTGGAGCGAAACCCAAAACCGTCGTAACCTATGGCGATCATGAAGGTCGGACGCTTTCACTCTCTATTATTTATTCTAATAAAGGTGATTCCCTTAGCACTGTGGGCGCGGGTGAAGACCACTTCAAAAATAACGGAAAAGAGATTGATCGTAACACCCTGGAAGGTGCAATGATTTATGATGAAGCATCTATCGCAAGAACCATCACATCGGTGCTCGGCGAGCCAACCGAACAGCGGATGCTCGGCCAAGGCAATGATAAGCACAAAGTCAAACGCTGGGATTGGAACGGCCATTCCTTTCTTCTAGCGCACGTAAAAGAAGAATATGTGAGACTCAGTATTGTGCGAGCTTCGTTCGCAGACGGTGGAGGTCGTTTTTCCCGTGTGAGCGATGGCGAAATCAAAGCACGCCTCAAAAAGAACGTGTCCCGTGAAGACAATGGCGATGTTCAGATAAAAAACATCCCTATGGTAGACCAAGGCCCAAAAGGATATTGTGCACCTGCGACCTTCGAGCGTGCGATGCGACACGCCGGAGTTCCTTCCGACATGTATCTTCTCGCAACGCTCGCAACCGAAGGAGGTGGAGGAACAAACACGCAAAAACTCTACGAAGAAGTTGCCTTCACGACCAGAAGTAAAGGAGGTCGCACTGCGCGTGAGATCCCACTCAAGTCACTTGCTCCCAATAAGCTCAAAAGATACATCGATAAGGGAGTTCCAATCTTGTGGCAGATGTGTAGCCTGCCTGGTTACAATCAAGTCGCAAATGCCCGAACTCGGGCCAGACGCAATGTCACTAACTGGACGAACTACGCTTCAAAGATTGCAATCGCAGCCGAAAAGAACTCTGAAGCATTGCAGGACAAGGCTAACTTCCACCTCTGTATGATCATTGGTTACAACGAAGAGACCAATGAAATCGCCATTAGTGACTCGTGGGGGAAAAACTACTCCGTCCGCTGGATTCATGTTCATGAAGCTGAAGCCGTCAGTAATAAGGGCGGCTACGTGATCGACATCTAGAGTCCGTCGAAGGTCAAAATTACCGGATTGTGATCCGAGTCTACCGGATCGCTAGCGGCCGGAACTTCGATCTTTGCTTTTTTAATTAAAGGGCTCGTGAAGATGTGATCGATTCGCAGGCCTTCATTCACACCAGGTTTCCAAAAGTTAAAGGTCTGCTTCTGCTTTTCTCCGCCATGGTCAACCAAAGCGCCAGACTTAATGAGAGTCTTGATCGCTGGATTCGTGGTGGTCGCATTAAAATCTCCCATTAATATCACAGGATCACCGGAATGCTTTCGTTCCGAAACTCGCTTCAAGATTAACTCTGCTGCCTTCTCGCGTGACGGTTGGCTTTGATGATCCCAGTGTGTGTTATAAGCATAAAGTGATTCACCCTCTTTTCCGATCAACCGCACCCAAGAGCAAATCCGCGTGACACGATTCCCCCAAGTCATACTCCCGGGTTTTTTTGGCGTGTCTGAAAGCCAAAACGTCCCCTGTTCCGCCATATCGGCCTTCCATATTTCAGGGTCAAAAAAGATTGGAGAATACTCACCACGCTTCTTTCCATCATCACGACCAACTCCGATCTGAACGAATTCGGGAAGCCCCCTTTTGACATCTTCAACCTGATTATGCTTAGCTTCTTGAAGTCCGATAATTGAGAAGCTTCCTTTTTTGAGAAACTCCACAACACGCGGCGAGCGCCTCTTCCAATCTCGCTCACCTCGATCACCATTCGTATCCTGGCGAACATTATAAGTCACTACTTTGACCTCACCCGTCACCGGAAGAAAAATGAATAAGAACAAGAAGAATATTTTCATTTCCTTTTAGCTTAAAAGCTTTTCCTTGAGATGGCGAGCGCGCGCTTCCACATCACAACCTCCCACCACATTAACGTGGCCAAGCTTACGCCGTTCACCAAGACTTCTTTTACCATAAAGGTGCAACTTCGCACCTTCGGTCGCAGAGATTTCGCTGGTCTTTAAATCTGGATTCCACATGTCGCTGAGCAAATTCACCATGACGGTGTCGCTCAACAATTCGGTTGAGCCAAGCGGAAGCCCACAAACAGATCTTAATTGCTGCTCAAACTGTGAAGTCACGCAACCATTCATAGTAAAATGCCCTGAATTGTGCGGACGCGGCGCCATCTCATTCACCACCACACGACCCGATTTCTCGACAAAAAACTCAACCGCAAGAAGCCCCCGATAGTCCAACTCCTCAGCCAAACGAACCGCGGTCGATTCAGCCTCCGCCAAGGTCTCTGCCGAAACCCGTGCTGGGACAATCGTAAGATCAAGAATATGGTTTCGATGTTCATTCTCCGCTACCGGAAACGCCAAACATGAACCCCCTTGATCACGAGCCACCAGGACCGAAACCTCGCACTGAAAATCAACAAACCCCTCCAGAACCGAAGGTTCACCTTCCACCGAGTCCCAGGCTGCTTCTAAATCGTCTCCTGAGTTGATTTTCACCTGTCCCTTGCCATCATAACCAAAGGTCGCCGTTTTCAAAATTGTGTTCGGCCCAATCTCCTCATGTGCTGCTTTAAGTTCAGCGAGAGAATTCACCAACATGAAGGGTGCACAAGGAATCCCGTGCTCCCGAAAAAAGGTCTTCTCACGTGAACGGTGCTGGCTAACTCCAATACTTTCAGCGGAAGGATAAAGTCCAACCGCCTGCTCGACAGCCCTTAAAGTTTCCAACGGAATATTTTCAAACTCAACCGTTGCCACATCGACTTGGCGGCAAAACTCTTCGTGCGCTTCAACATCTTCAAAATTTCGCTTCAAAACTAGGTCAGCCACGCCCTCCGTTGGCTCTGCAGTCGGTGTCCCACTCCAAACCACTGTTCTCAGCCCCATTCGCCTCGCATCAAGGCACAACATTCGGGCAAGCTGCCCTCCCCCCAAAATTCCTAGCGTCATCATTAGGATTGAGGTGGCAAAACTTTTTCAAGCACCATATCCCGTTGGTCGTCCCTAAATTTCTGCAACTTGCACGCCAAAGCCTGATCGGTCGTCGCCAAAATCGAAATTGCCGACAGACCAGCATTACCCGCCCCGGCATCGCCAATCGCAAAAGTCGCCACCGGAATTCCCTTCGGCATCTGTACGATGGAAAGCAGCGAATCCATTCCACTTAATGCCCGCGACTTCACCGGAACCCCAAGTATCGGAAGAATCGTCATTGAAGCCACCATCCCAGGAAGGTGCGCTGCTCCACCAGCTCCTGCAATAATGACTTTCAAACCACGTTTGTAAGCCGACTTAGAATATTCCACTAACAACTCAGGAGTGCGGTGCGCACTCACCACCCGGGCCTCGTAGGGGACCCCAAATTGCTTCAAAACCTCGACGGCTTTTTCCATGGTTGGCCAATCGGAATCACTTCCCATGACCACACCCACCAAAGGCTGCTCTGTCTCGCTCACATCGGGAGTATCTAACGGACTAGCTGGCCTTGGCAAGGCTCATGGTTTCTCGATTGAAATCAATTCGACCTCGAAAGTCAGGGTCTCCCCAGCAGGAATGACATTTCCAGCCCCAGAATCTCCATAGGCAAGATCAGACGGAATGACAAAACGATACAACGCACCAGGCTTCATAAGCTGAAGTCCTTCCGTCCACCCCTTTATCACCTGATTTAGAGTGAAAACCGCGGGTTGGCCCCGCTCTCGGGAGCTGTCAAAGACCGTTCCATCAGCTAAGGTGCCTGAATAATCTACTTTCACCCTAGAGCTAGGCCCCGGACTATCCCCTTCACCCTCAGTCAAAATTTCATATCGCAGCCCTGATTCTGTCGTAATCACTTTGGGTTTATCCCTCAAGACCCGCTTCGAGACCAAACGTCTATCGACCTTACCATCCTCGCCGCCACTGGAAGATGAACTCGGAACAGCCTGTGCGGATCTAGCTTTCTCTGACTTCGACTGATCATCCTCCGCTTTCTCATCAGATCTAAAAACCAAGAAAAGCACCGCTCCAACCAGCAATACAATTGGGACAAGGTGTCGTAACTCCATCCGAAAAAGCCTAGCGATATCCATTTTTAAGACAACGAAGATCGTTAACCTTAAATTTTCCGTGGCCTCTCCTCCCTCTCCGTCCTAAAACTTCGATATGGACTCCCTCTTTACACCCGACGACTCGGCATCGAACGAGATGAAGTCCCATTCCGGCGAACCCCTCGCCGCTCGCATGCGGCCTCACTCGCTTTCTGAGATTGCCGGTCAAAAACATATTTTAGCCGAAGGCAAGCTCCTTCGCCGGGCCATCGAAGCCGACCGCTTCACTTCCCTCATCTTTTACGGACCTCCCGGAACCGGTAAAACTACCCTCGCCAGTGTCATCGCCCGCTCCACCGGATCACGATTCGAATCGCTCAATGGTGTCGAATCCAATGTCGCTGAGATTCGTGCCAAGATCGAAGCCGCACGCACCTACCAGACGCTCCGAGATCAAACCACAGTATTATTTATCGACGAAATCCACCGATTCAACAAAGCACAGCAAGACTCTCTTCTTCCCCACCTCGAACGCGGCACCGTGCGTTTCATCGGCGCAACAACCCACAATCCCTACTTTTACGTCAACTCACCTTTAGTCTCCCGATCCCAGATTTTTCAACTCGAACCCGTCGCCACTGACGACCTCGTTCCACTCCTCGAACGCGCACTCAACGACCAAGAAAGAGGCTTTGGTAAGATGAAAATCGAGGCCCACTCTCATGCCCTCCGCCACCTCGCCGAAAAAGCCGATGGAGATGCACGCAAGGCGCTCACCGCTCTTGAGCTCGCGGTGCTCACCACGCCCCCCAACGATGGGACTATCATTATCGACCTCGCAATCGCCGAGGAATCTATTCAACAAAAAGCTGTTCTTTACGATTCAGACGGAGACCAACATTACGATACGATCTCAGCCTTCATCAAATCAATTCGCGGGTCGGATCCCGATGCCGCCCTCTATTGGTTGGCCAAAATGCTACATGCCGGCGAAGATCCACGTTTTATCGCCCGTCGGCTCGTAATCTCGGCTTCTGAAGATATTGGCCTAGCCGACTCATCTGCCCTACAAATCGCCGTAACCGCCCAACAAGCTTTGGAGTTTGTGGGTATGCCCGAAGGACGTATTCCTCTGGCTCACGCTACCGTCCACCTCGCCACCGCTCCTAAGTCGAACTCCGCTTATAAAGCACTTGGTGCCGCGCAAGCTGACATTGAAAAAGGAATGACGCTAAAAGTGCCAGAGCACCTTCGCACTCGCTTTCGAAAGCAACTCGCTGAAGAATCAGGTGCCGACAAAGCGGCCATGCAGTATCTCTACTCTCACGACTACGAAGGAAACTTCACCCCCCAAGCTTACCTTCCAGAAGGTCGTACTTATTACGCACCATCGGTCAATGGGATGGAGAAGAGGATCAAAGAGCGTTTGGATTTCTGGCGAAGCCAGTTCGAAGAAAAATAGGCTCTACTCACGCTCCAACTCGCGTTGAAGACTCTCCATCATTCGGCGCATTAATCCTAATTCGCGACGCATCCGATCACGGTGAAAACCTTGCGGCCACTGTTGTTCAAGAAGCACATCGCCCTCTTCAATTACAAATGGAGCAGGATCATCCTTGAGAGCATTTATGATATCATCACCGGGCAAAATTAAAGTACTGATCCGTCCGGCACGTGCGATCACCATCCCAATGATCCTTCCGTCTAAATCCACGATCGGAAGTCCCGCATCCTCGACCTCAAGCTCCATATCAGATTGGATAACATTTCCAAAACCACCACGAACGCGACTTTGCCCACCGCTCATGCGATCCATCTGTTCAAGCCGTCGAGAGACGCCTTCACGAATTTCACGCCCCTTCAAGGTCGGTTTTACTTTGAGAACTTCGCCATTCCTCAGCAGTTCGATCTCAGGCTGCCCGCCATTTTTCAATCGCCTTAGCTTTGTCGATAATTCATAGAATCCTTGAATTTCCTGACCTTCAATTTTAACGATGATATCGTTCTGACGAATTCCAACTTCGCCGGCAGCAGAGCCTTCAACTACATTCTTCACCCGAACTCCTTTACCTGTCTCAAGCGTATCCATTTCAATACCAAGAAAACCCTGATCAATCGATTTCAGGCTGCGCTCACGCACACTGAGAACCCCCATTGCCTGAGCCTCGCCATCCGGCCTAATAGCGGAAAGAAAAGCGCCTTCTGAAAGATTCCCGGCATCCGCCCATTCCACAATCGGCGCCTTGAGCCCGGGCACCTGCAGCACAGCAAGATCATGATCTTCATAAACACCAACGATCAGGGCATTCAACGCTACCTGTTCACGATTTGCAGTATACAGCCCGCGCTTTTGAACAATCTCACTGGCCTTCGTCAGCAACTTTTCTTCCCCTAAAGAAATTCCATATGCGATGCGTTTCCGACCTGAATAAATTGGGTAGACAACCTTCTTAGCGCTGGTGCCAGCGGCACGAAGCGCCACAAAAATCTGCTTTGCTTGTGCATCAGTCACCTCCTGAGCCCTTGGAGGCCCCATTTGCGCTATGAGGCTTGAGGAAACCAGAACACAATAAAATAAAATAAACTTCATAATCACCTATCGACGTTCGTTTAAATATATATCACCGAGACGGGCAAGCTTGACTGTTTTCGTGAGTTTTGAGCCTCCCCGACTAAAATCTACCTTCACTTTTTCACCGGGAAGCAGATCCACAAAAACCTCTGAAAGCTTTTCAACCTCGGTGATTAATTCCCCATTAATTGCAACCACCAAATCTCCTGGAAGAAACCCCGAAGAGAATGCTGGTCCACCCCGTGGAACCTCATCCACGATGAGCCCTACATCGGTTTTACGTAAATTGAGTCCAAGCACAGGCCGATTAGGATCCCTTCGATCACCACCAAGGACACCCCACATTTTCCCAACTAGCATATTTTCCCATGAACTCTTAAAACCTGTAAGTCCAGCGTGGTTATTCACCCTCCGATCTGGAGCGATATGCGAATGAATTCCAACTACACGCCCTTTGAGATCAAAAAGCGGACCTCCACTATCTCCCCCAATTAGAGTGCAATCGGTTGTGACAAAGTCTAAGGTGCTTTTGTCCATCACCCGCCCGAATCGAACTGGAGGCCTTCGCGTAGGGTCATAGCCCTTAGGGTGGCCCATCGCGACTACGAAATCCCCGATTTCCAGTGATCTCGAATCTCCAACTTCCGCGAAAGGCCACGGCCCGGGGCCAATTAATTTTGCCATAGCCGCGTCTCGTGTAAAATTAGCTCCTAAGACTTTGGCTTTCTCCTGGCGTCCATCCGGAAAAATCACAGTCATTTCTTTACTCCGCTCGATCACGTGGGCTGCTGTAAGAATTAGGCCATCGCGAGAGACAATCACGCCACTCCCCGAAGCTCCGATTGTCGGTGACACCAGAGAAACTGTCGTTTCAGTTTGCTCAAGAACTACCCTTTGCACTTGGGTTTGTAGCGTCTTGAGGTCGCTTAGGTCCTCTACCTTCGGAACAGCAGGAAGCATCGCTGCTGGCACAAAAACTAAAACTGAAATTAGAATTCTCACTATCATTCCAAAAGATTATCGTTATGGAAGAGTCCCCTTGTTTTGAAAATATTCAAGAAAACGAAGATTTGGGACTTTTGACGCTCAATACTGACAAATGAGATCTTGGCCTTCGCTCCCAGGAACGTAAGTTCAAGCCGTAATAAGATGCCAGCAAGAAAGCCACCTAAGAAAAAGGCTCCAAAGTTCAACTTTAGAGCCCGTGATTTCTTCTTGGCTCCCTTCCGCATCATTTTTTACCTAACCTCACGATTCTCTTTTTGGTTTAAGTGGCCATCTCGGATCGGCCTATCAATAGCATTTATCGGAGGTGTTTTCGGAACCTGTATTTCGCTCGTATACTACACTATCGCGTCCACCTACGATCTTGAAGACGTAGTTCAGATGCCTGCTCGAACTGAAATCAAGGATCGCGAAGGGAATATCCTTAAAAACTCAGCTGGACAAGAAATCGGATTCCTCCACGGCAAGAATCGGCGGATTATTACCTATGCAGACGTTCCCTCTCACTTCGTGGATGCTCTCATTGCTCAGGAAGACAAGCGCTTTCGAAGCCATGGTGCGGTTGATTTTCGATCAATGGCACGCGTTGCTTGGCGGGCCTTAACCCGTGGAAAACTTGAAGGAGGTGGGACACTCAGCATGCAGCTCGCTCGCAATAGCTTTGCCCTAAAGAAACAAAATGAAGGTCTCGTGAGAGGAATCCATCGAAAAATTCTCGAAACTTTCATCGCGATTCGAATCGAATCCGATTTCGAAAAAAATAAAATTCTTGAACACTATATGAACCGAATTTTTTGGGGGGGCTCGCTCCGAGGGGTTGAAGTGGCAGCCCATGCTTACTTCAACAAATCAGCTAAGGAACTAACGCTAGAACAATCAGCCCTTTTGGTTGGCATCATACGCGCTCCAAATAAATTCTCGCCCTTTCGCCACCTCGAAAGGGCCAAACTTCAACGGAATTGGGTTCTCGAAAAAATGGTTGAGAACAATGCGATCACACAGGACGAAGCTGACCTCGCTCGCCAACAACCACTCAAAGTTTCTTCGCCAAACAACCTTCGCGAAGGAAGCTATGCACTCGATGCGATTCGCCGCGATCTGAAACGAATTCTTGAGAAAGAGAACATCCTTGATGGTGGCCTTATAATCGAGACTACGATTGATCCAAATATTCAGGAACTAGCCGAACGCTCGATGGAAAAACGATTGAACCAAGTGGAAAAAAAACGAGGCTTTCCCCATCAAAAAAGATCCCAGTGGAATGGCCAGGGAAACCCAAATTATCTCCAAGGTGCAACCGTGGTTATTGATAACGAAACCGGGGGTGTTTTAGCGATCGTGGGCGGTCGAAACGCTAATGAATCACAGTTCAACCGTGCCCTCCAATCCGAGCGCCAGATCGGATCTCTCTTTAAACCCTTTATGTTCCTCGCCGCTTTCGACCGAGGTGTAAAACCTTATGATACCATAAGTGATGCCCCCATTAGACCGAGCGAGCTTCGGGGAGCCAATCCAAGCTGGAACCCCGCAAATTCCGATGGCAAATATTACCTGGAGATTCCCGTCAGAAAATCGCTTGTTGAATCTCGTAACACTTCGGCGATTCGAGTGGCTGCAAAAGCCGGGATGGAGAATATCGTAGCGGTGGCTCGATCATCGGGCTTTAACATAAGTAAAATCCCACTAGTCCCTTCTTCCTTTCTGGGATCTTGGGGCGCTTCAGCTGAAGCCGTAGCGAGTGCATACACAATCTTTCCCAATGGCGGCACCAGATTCCGCCCTTTCTATATTCAGACGATAAAGGATCGTTCCGGCGAGGTCCTTTGGAGGAATGGTCCGATTGCCTATCAGGCTGCTGATCAAAAATCAGCTTGGGAAGTTTCTCGTATTCTTGAGGATGTAAACAAAAACGGAACCGGTAGAGCGATCCGTTCGACTTATGGTTTCCGAGCACCATCCGGAGGCAAAACAGGCACCACCAATGGCCCTACCGATGGTTGGTATACTGGCTACACTTCAGCTTTAACATGCGCAGTTTGGGTGGGGATGGATGATGGAAAAACAATCCTCAAAGGGAGCTCAGGAGCTAGCCTCGCATTGCCAATTTGGGTCGATATCATGAAAGGATCCGATCGGCTCCCAAACATCAAAAATAAACCGATTGCCCCGGCACGTGATTTAGTTGTCGAACCAGTCAACGATGAGGTCCCCCGGGCCATCCCAGTCAACGACGACGAAATCCCTCTCGCCACTCCAGCTCGGTAACCTAATTCTCTGGGAAAATCTTGTCCATTGCCCTTCCGGCGCCATGCCGAATTAGAATAGGGCTCAATAAATCACGATAATCTGTGACTACCGGAACATCTCCAGGGCCGACTAGGATCCCGGTTTCGATTACAGGCATTTCACCAAGAACATTTCCGCGCTCAGAACCGCCCATCACAAACATTGATCCACCACGACCATGATCGGTTCCAAAAGAAGAATTCTCAGCAACACGGCGACCAAATTCTGTCATTACGACTACAGTAACTGCATTCATTAGCTCACCGAGGTCACGATGAAATGCCGCTAGACCCTCCGACAAAAGTGTCATTAAGGGAGAAATCAACGAGCTTTGGGCTATATGAGAGTCCCATCCATTAAGATCAATCGAAACTGCCTCAAGCCCGACCCGGGCTTTGATCAAACGGGCGGTTTGGCGAAGGCCGTTCGAAAATGAATCATCTCGATACTCAGCTCCATTCTCAGGAGGAAGGTCCTCGCGTCGTAATCGCTCGACTCGGCCCAAAGCTTGCAAGGTGTCGCGTGCCACGGGCCCCAAAATGTTCTCCTTAGCGCCATAAAGAGCACCCAACTCAGTCTGCAAAGACTCCGTTGGCCCAGATCCACTTCCCAATGAAAAAGTTTCAAGTGATTCCATTACGGTTGCTGCCGGAGCACCTCGTAACACTTCAGGCATTGCCTTACCGAGCGCTACGGCCGAGAGCGCACTCGGGGGTCTTCCTTCTCGGTATCGTAGAAATCGACCCAACCATCCGCCAGCCAATTGGCCTCCGTGTTCCATGAGATCCTGGGCATAAAAATGGGAGCGAGTCTTGTCACTTGATCCTACCCCTGGAGCAACCGTTAGTCCTCCCTCCTTATAAATATTTAAAAGGCCTGAGAAAGCTGGATTTAACCCGCAATTAGCGTCGCCGAGTTTCAAAATATCTTTTTCTGCAACAGCTAGCGTCGGTCTGACCTTATAATAATCGCTGTTACCAACCGGTGGAACCAAAGTCAAACCGTCAGCACCACCCCGAAGAAAGACTACCACAAGAGTGGCTTGTTCGTCTCCGTTTCCTGAAATAATTCCGGTATCTTTCATTTCCATTGGAATCCAGGTGAGGCCATCAAAAGCGCTAGCGGCTCTCCACTCCGCTCGATTGCTGCTTTTTCTTCGACCGATGGATTCCGACCCAACAAAGATGCTGCCAAGCCATCAACTCCACCCGCCTTTTCGATCAAAACTTCTTCTTCGACATTGATATTTTCACTCACCTCATTTCGAGCTAAGGCAATCGCAAAGTGCCATCTCCAAAGCAAGGTCCCAGTCCATGGCGAAGCAATATCAGGGTATCCATCTGGTGTGGGGTATTGGAATGGAGCATGCCCCATTCGTATCAAATAATCCACCACATCCATTTCGGAAGAAACCCTTGCTCGCACACCTCGCAGAGCCGAAACAATAAACTCGAAGGGCCGCTTCAGTTTCTGAGCTCGAGGCCCTTGTAAAAACTCTTGAGTCGCGAACACCGCCCGCAGAGTTTCCTTTATATTTCCGTTGCTGGATAAAAATGTTCCAGCCACTTTTTTTATCGAAGCTTCAGAGGGGTCATCAGAAATAAAACGAATACAAAGTTTTCTCCCAAGAAATCGCGCGGTTGAAGGATGCATACCAACAATCTCCAGAATATCATCGAGATCCTTCCTGCCACCCCCCGAAGCAATTTCATTCCCAAGAACTACCTTTGCTCCGTCATCGTGAGCATCGGCATGAAATTCAACCTTTCCTTTAAAAAATCGATCTTTCCCTCTTACAGTCCATCCACTCAAACATCTTGCGACTTCCATTACATCCTTCTGCGTGTATCCCCCACCCACGCCGAGTGTGTGAAGCTCCAACAACTCACGCGCATAATTTTCATTTGGCTTCTCGCTCTCGCCAGACTTTCGATTCTCCCGCCCATCAAGATACCAAAGCATGGCAGGACTGAGCGCAGAAGCTTTCAGCAGAGCCGAAAAATTCCCCATCGCATGCTTTCGAACCACTTCGCGGTCATCGGCCACTTTTAACCAACGACATTCTTTCTTAGAAATATCGATATTAAAATGATCGCTCCAGAAATGCACCATCACTTCAAAAAGCTGACGTTTACTCCGAGTTGCTCGAATCAAGGTCGCCCGAGTCAATTGCTCCAGCAGATGATCTTCCTTGTATTCATATAATTCGCCAAGTGGGGCATGAATAGCTTCTAGCCTTCTTACCGCCCGTTGGGTTCTTTTGTCCTCAATCTCATTAGGACTCAGTTGCTCCTCGAGAAAAAACGCAACCGCAGACTCATCATCTACACCTAACCCTTTCACTCTTGCATACTCTGAAGGGTCCGGCCCAAAAGTTAGCCGATTTAAAACGTGGGAGACCAGATCAACTCCTTCGCCAGAAGGTGGAACCACTGGACCTTCCTGCGGCTCCATTCCTAAAAAGTCTTCAATCTTTTCACATCCCGATGTTGCAAAGAGCGACACCCCCATAGCGCCTCTCAGAAAAATACGGCGAGAAAGATCATCTGAAATCTCTGGCTTCATTCATCAGAAACTTTCTTACTATCACGCCAGCCCAAAAAGGCCGCTCCAACCCCAGTAAGGATCGCCACCGGAAAGACAAAGAGCCAGCCGAGAACGGGAAAAATAATCATCAACCCGAGTACAATCCCGCCACGTTTAACTCGCAACCAAGGTTGAGCCTCATCCAAAGGATGCACTAAGCCCTTCCCAATCCTTAAACATAAGCCCGCCGACCCACAAAGACCCAACAGAAAAACCAGAAGAACGATTAGAATCCCAAAGATTTTTATGAACGGAGCTCCCCCGTTCGCAATCAACAGCCCTATTCCTATTAAGGGAACTCCCATTCCGAGGCCGATAAAGAATGATTTCCACGGCGATTTTCCAAACCGCTCGCAACTTCGTTCTACAAGGCCCGGTGCTAGCCCTACCGCCCCAACCCAATAGGCAATGATAATGACATAAAATCCTAAAATCACAAAAGTCCACAAAAGGACATCAGCCATGATCATTTCAAAAAATCCCCTTCCATATCTCGATTACTACAAATTCTACGTATACTGGCAAAAAAAGTAACACTTCATTTTAAAATCCCGGTGTTTTCCTACTTTCCGACGGCATTTGCAGTTCATACCTTACCGGTGATGTTATTTAAATGCACTCTTTTTTCCCTCATCACTTTGATGGGTTCCCAAGCTAAACCAAAACCCAATATCGTCATCATCTTGGCTGATGATATGGGCTATGGCGATCCACGGTGCTTTAATTCCAAATCAATGATAAGCACGCCACACATCGATTCATTGGCGCGCGAAGGCATTAAATTCATCGATGCCCACGCTCCGGGACCTCTTTGCCACATGTCACGCTATGGCTTACTCACCGGTCGTTATCCTTTCCGCACGAATGTGGGCCTCTGGCGAATGACCCCCTTGATTAAAGAGGGGCAAATGACCATCGCCTCTCTCGCAAAATCACAAGGATACAAAACCTCAATGGTTGGAAAATGGCATGTCGGGTTCAAAGAAAATGGCTATGACAAACCACTCCCGGGTGGCCCTGTCGATCGCGGCTTTGATTCCTACTTTGGCATCCGCGCTTCCACTGACATTCCTCCGTATTTTTATATCCGGAACAACAAAGCCGTCCAACCACCCACTGAATACATCGAGAAAGAACTCTCACCAGAGCAGACCGGCTGGAATGGTATTCAGGGACGTATGC
>TARA_B100001057_G_scaffold25834_1_pt1 | contig 28969 bp, 13 predicted proteins | sample TARA_B100001057 | Tara Oceans TARA_B100001057 (sample SAMEA2621839) | marine metagenome | biome: marine biome (ENVO:00000447); feature: surface water layer (ENVO:00002042); material: "saline water (ENVO:00002010), including plankton (ENVO:xxxxxxxx)" | depth 5 m
TCAAATCCTATTACATCAAAATTACTACTATCAAATCCTGGATTTTGATCAAAGCCTGGTCCTGTAACTTTATTTCCTAGATATCCTGTACCTTTTTGTAATAATTCTAAATCATCGCCAATCATTCCCGAAGTTGGATAATAGTATGCGCCTATTCTATCAGCAGTATTAGTAAAGTTCTCATCTGCATAAACAGACATTATACTTGCACCGGTACTATCTTCAGTACTAAATGTTTCTCCACTTGTAAATGGCGTTGTAACTTTGTAAACTTCTTGTGTAAGTGTTGTCGTATTCTGGTATGCTACAATATCATTTAGACTATAAGATGTATTTTTTACCCAATCTTTTACACTAGACGCATAAGTTATACGATCAAATTTTATAGTTGTATCAAAACTTCTAGTTGTATTATTAACAAGCCTTGGACTTACCTTTATTCCTGTACCACTACCAGTAATAGTAATAGTTGGATTTTGTGTATAACCACTTCCTTTATTTGTTACCGTAATACTAATAATTACATCACCATTTGTTTTTGCCGTTGCAGTGGCTTGTATACCACCTGACATTTGCGGTGCACTTATAGTTACTGTAGGATCAGAAATGTACCCTGTACCGTCATTCACTAGTGATATTGAATCTAGTTTATATCCATAATTTTCACCCCAAGGCTTATTTAATCCTTGAGTCCATTTTGTTTCATCGCCTGTATACTGTCCGCTAGGTTTACGGAATAATTGTAATTCTTCATCGTAAAAAGCATGGACATCAAAGTCTGTAGTATCACCTTGAAATGTATCTAATTTATCATACTTGCTAATATACTCTCGTATTGTAGTTTTATAGGGTTTTACTTCTTCTATAAATTTTTCAATAAAAGTTGTGTTATCATATTTAAAAGTATTATATTGATTTAGACTACGTAACTTGTGTGCGACAGAAATAAAACTACTTTTAAACATCCAGTCAGTCGTAAAAGTATTTTCATTAAGTGCATATTCCATTAGTCTAAAAAATAATTCGTTCATATGAATTTTATATGTATCTATAAATAAATCATTTTTTAATGCATTTACAATTTGCCTTATTTCTTCTGTTGGTACTTTATCAAAACTACCAAAGTCAAAGCCATCATTATCAAATCCTGTGGCTTGAAAACTTGTGTTCAATGTTGTAAATGAATATAAACTACTGTTAAATTGTATTGTGCCTCTTTCAATAATTACTTCGTCCCAAGTGCCATCTGACTGTAGACTAAACATACTAAAGTTACCTTCATCATTGCTTGTAACTTTTGCTACATCGCCCTCTACTGCAGTTGTTAAAGTAAGTAGATCTGCTTCTTTTTGCACTTGAAAATTTGGTACAGTCGTTGCATCATATCCAGATTTATAATAGGTTTGATAAGACCAATAATCTTCAGTATTGTATCCTTGAATGTTTGACAGTGACCAAGTTTTGTCTGCATTTAAGGTGTACACTGTCCAATAGTTATTATTATTTTCATCTTCTAAAACTAAAACTTTATAGCCTGTCGTAAGTATAAGCGTATTAAGATAATCCCTTTCAGCAAGGGTATCAACACTTACATTATATTCTCCGCTATTTACAGTCGGAATATTTTCACTACTTAATAGTTTTGTCAAACTAGAATTTCTTGCAAATGGCTCTGTAATAAAAACTGAATTACAATATTGGGTCAAAACTTTAATTGCACTTGCTCTGTTTACAAACATACTTTGTCTAGGTTGTGTAAGTACTCCGTATTTTTCTACTTCACTTAAGAAAGGATCAGGAACAATATTTCCAACGCTATCAGCGCCAGCAAGACTATCCACCAACTTATTGTAGAGCCTTGTGGGAATATCTTGGTCCGTATTACCTTTACCAAATAATTCAAACTCACTATGTAATACTCCTTCATTTTTAACAACATCATAGTTTACACTAAAAACTGCATCATTATCTGCAAAAAAGTCTTTACAATTGTACAATGCTACTGCATCTTTATCAAGAATTGCAATATAAGGAAGACCTTGTGCTTTAGGATCTTCTATTAGTCTACGAACACTATCTGCACTTAATGTTCTAAATTCAGCTTCTGTAGGCACACTAGTAATATTTTTTACCCAAAAGTAATATTTAATTTTCGTACTATCGCTTGTACTATTATACACATTTGCAACGGTAAAAAAGTTAGGATCTCTTACAGTACCTTCTCCAGTATATTCGCTCGGTGGGACATTACTTTCTACCCATTCACAAATATCAATTGTGCTACCTGGAAACATTGTACCCCAATAATTTTTACGATAATCTAAATCACCTTGCTCAACATTTAAGAAATGTACAGTGCTAGTATCCCACCATAATCTATTTTTGTACTTGTAGCTCCAAAGATTTTTTTCATATAATGCAGGATCTTGACTACTTACATAATCTAGTTCACTTTGTGCAACACCTGCTACTTTACCTTTGGCTGGATCAATATAATCCAAAAACACATCAATATTATTAGATTTTTTATTGTATAAAGCAACACGATTTATTTGAGTTACATCTACTCTATCACTTTCGTTACGTAATATTGACCAACTTTTTGTTCTTGTATTATTGTTAAATTCATATACACTTCCACTATTAGTAATCGTGGCTGATCCTTTTACTATATCATCTTGTGGGCTACCAACGATAATCCTTTTATCACTAAAAGCTACTGCAAATCCAAACTGATCTAATGCACCTATGTCAGTGCTTGTAAGTTGTTGTGCAAAAACCATTTTATCTGCATTTGTTATACTAGCACTATTTGCACTTAGTAATTCATATACATAGGCTGCACCGCTTTGTGTTCTTTTATCTGTAAATGTAGTTCCACCATTATCAAACGTTGTTGTAGATTGTAAGTAATTTGCTTTATTAGAATTACTTTCTATATCAAAACCAATACCTAATATTGTACTTGCTTTATCACTACTAATAACAAGATTCCTAGTACCATAATTTCCGGATACAATATCTAAGTATTTGTCAAATACTACTGCCCTACCAAAATTTTCATTTTGTTTTGCATGTGGATGATTTATTTTTTGTGTAAATTTAAATATCTCAAACACATTGTTACGCAAAAACATTGATCCACTGCCAGGATTAATTGTTAACTTGTTTAATGATTCAGTATTTGTAGATAGTATTTCAATTGCACCAGTAAGATTGACACTTGCAGTGACTCCCGGAATATTTGCGTTATTAATATCACTAGCAAGATTAGTTGGATTATCTGCACTATCAGTTACTGTAATTAATCTATTATCAATATAAAACGTATCTCCGGCAGTTTGGTTGTGTGGAGTGTTAGTGGTTACTAAACCATAATTTTTTCCACTATCCTGAAATATGAACACACTACCTGTGTTTGGATTTGTTTCGTCCTCACCTGGACTACCAACTGCAATTGTTGTCCCATAACTGTCTATAGCAACACTATATCCAAATTGTTCACTCAAAGTTGGACTTTGTCCTGACATATTTTGATATATTTTTTGTTTTTCAATGTATGTACCTGTATATACTAAAATTCTTGCACCACTTGAAGGTATATACTTAAATGTAATTGTTTTTCCTGAGCGAGTATAAAATCCTATACTACTACCATCGTTTTCTACAGGGACATCTGTATTATCAGTTTCAGTTTGTAAAACACCATCTACCTCTACAAATATTTTAGTCTGTAAAGTTTCTGTTGTAGTAAATGCTTTAGTAGTACCATTACCAGCAAATTGTTGTACTACTTGTGATTGTACACTTACTTCTCCAGCATTTGATATTACAGTACTATCGCTGTTAGGAACATCTGCATTTGGTGCACCAACAATAACATTGCTACCATAATAATCACAATCAACTGAAAAACCATAATCATCGCCTGACATAGCATCAAAAGGATCTAACATACTACTAAAAGCAAAATAATCTAATTGCCTTACAACTATCTGTAAACTAGCACTTGGGCCAGAAGCAAATACGATCTGTGAACCGTTCCATGTAAAGTCTTTATTTGGAAGATATACTTTTCCATCTTCGTCAACTAAACTTAACGATTCTTGGCTAATAGGCACAAAATTAATTGAATAATTTGTACCTCCATTACTAGTAATTGTGTGACTGACTATACTAGATGTAGGTATTGTTACAAGTGTGTAAGAATAAATTTTATTATCGCCAGGCGATCCTACGAAGAGATACCTGCCATTACCACTCATTGCTATACTTGTACCGAACTTTGCTGAAGAACCTAAAGCATTAGGTCGTATAGAAGGTCTTCTGTTAAAAGTTCCTGTAGCATCAACGTAATATGTAAACACTGCACCTTTAGAACTTTCAGTATCAGGTGCACCTACTGCAACATAGTCGACTCCTACTCCTACTGCTGCACCAAAACTATCAACACTATCACCTATTGTGCTTACTATGACACTATTACTTTCTAATAGTGCACCTCCTTCACTACGTACATAAGGAACTATTGCTCCAGAATCTTGGTCCGGTGCGCCGACTATAGCAAGAGTGCTGTTTGCGTTTATTTTTACACTACTGCCTAATTTGTCATCTGCAGTCACACTTGCAGTAGTTTTTATTCCTGTAGTTGTCCATGGTCTAGTATTCTGTAAAACATTCCATTTGCCATTAGAATCTTTATCCACATATACAAGTTCTTTGTTATCCCATCCACTCACTGGAGTAAATTTACTAATATCACTTGCTTGTGTATAACGTACATTACTAAGTTTATACATTGGGATATTTACATTTGTTATTTCTGCTTCTGTTGTAGTATCTGCTAAAGTAAACGAATTAGGGCTGGATACTTCAAAAATCTTAGCAACTTTTCCAATAGGTTGTTGGGCTCTTACTACTACATAATCATCTTTTACAAGTCCATGATTTATATCTGTAGTATATATTAAGTAACCATTTCCTGTACTTTGTATTTGTGTTACAGTACTTAAAGTTTCATCCACACGCCTAATACTCCAAGTATTAGTAGTATCTTTTGCAATCCAAATCTTTTTGCCTTTACCTAGTGCTTGTATGTTAGAGCTTAAACTAGTCAAGTCGTTAGCATTAAACAAAGTAAAATCTACATCATCTAGTCGTGCATAACCTGCAGTATCTAAATCATTTGTTTTTACTGTATTAATATCTCGGCTAGCAAATAAATCACCATTGTAGTTATTAGGAACTCTGTATAAATCTTTTCTCTGCACATGATAATGATCATTATCAGTATCAGTAGGTAATTCACCATCTGCATGAAAATGTATAACAGTAGGGTTATTAGTTGCATTTTCTTCTGGTATTATTGTTTCCACAATTTGGTTACTATCAATGCTTCCATACTCACCTACTCTAAATGCCCATTCTTCAAAATAATTAATGGTTTGATCTAAATTTGTAAGTTCAGCGTCAATCAGTTTATTAATTGCACTACTAGTACCTTTTTGTTTTACCATACCTTGATAAAATTTTACTTGGCTGACGTCATCTAATCCTAACCCTTGTAGGTAATCCTTCTGATTGAAGCCAATCATTCCTTTACCTAACTTATCAACACCATCTTCTAAATTAAGATTATCTAATTCAAAAAAATCTTTAAACTGACTAGCTTTGTTAGTAAGATTCTTGACAAGACCTGTTTGCATATTATTAATAGTATTCCAATCATCAAATCGGAAAACATTACTACCATCTATAGAATACTTTGCAGAATATGTTTGATTTTGAAAATTTACTAAATCACCTTTTTTATAATCTACATATGACTGCCAGTTATTAATTTTATTTTCATTCAAAAAGAATCCAGGAGCATGTAAAGTTCCGTTCCAATCTCCGCTTCTTGATCCCACTAATTTTAATCTTGAATGCCTGTTTCCAAGTTCTGGCTGATAGATAATATCATTAAAAATTGTTTTATTGCTAAAAACTAATGCATGTTCATACTGTATTGGATCTAATTGTAAACTATACAATTGTGTATTTTCGTTATCAACTTGTATTTCTAAAAAATTATCTATACGAGTGACGTCGTAAAATTTAGGATTAATAATACTTCCATTTGCATCTTTAGGCTTGCCTGTTATTCTTATATCATCTACTGTAGCTAGTGTTCTGTTAATTTTTAAAGTTTGACTACAAGGACTTAAAACAATTACACTATTTGTTTCCCAATTTTGATCTGTCCAAAATGCAAATTCTTTACCGCCTGTAATAAAATCATTTTTATCACCTCTACTAGTAATACTATCGAATACAAAACCTTTACTTAAAAGAAAACGCTGATAACTTACAAGAAAATCAAAAATTTGTTGTCTATTTGCAATTATTGTGCCATACGGAATATTTGCAATAATATTTTCATATTGTTCATATTCGAAATATGTTGTTTCGCCTACTGTGTGTTGTAAAGGATCTTTTGCCGATACACTTGGAATAATTTTAAAGAAAGGATTTTGTCTATCATATCCTTGGATTTCGTATCCGTTATCTCTTACAATAATTTGCACACCACTATATACTATTCTTTCTAAAGGCAAACTTTTTTTAAGAAAGATATTGATGTCTTCATCTGGAATAAAAATATTTTCGCTTTGACTACTAGGAGTAACACTTTCTGCAACTACTTTAAGATACTTTTTGTCTGTAAATCCTGCAACAGGATAACTTAAATTAAGTTCTAAATTATTAAATTTTGAAATTGTATCATTTATGCCGAAACCTGTACTACGAATATACTCGCTTATAAGCTGATTATATCCTTCTGCTCTTTGTATTCCTCCGTCACTTAGTATAGTACCATGCATTTTAAGATCAAGGATAGTAGGTCTATAACTTTTTGATTTTTGTAAAATTTGATCATATTGTCCATTGCGTTCTAATAAATTAGTATCAAACATATATGATCCATACTTAGCAGGTTTAATATTAGCCGCAAGTATTTGAATTACAAAAGGATATTCACTACTTCTAGTCCATGCTGTCTCTGCTGGACTGCCATCACTGTATGCCCAAGAGTTTTTATTGTTAGTAATTGTAGTACCTTGCGTGAGGAATTGACCTGGTGCTCTTAAAGATCCTTGTTCATCAACAGGAATAATACTCATTAGGTCTGGACGTTTGCGACTTGCTATAGTAGTGAATGTACTGCTTGTAGCATCACTATATAATTTTCCGTCTCTTAAATCTTCCCATAGTACTGTATTACCTCTAGTATAAGGTGCGTCACCATAACGATTATTCCACCATATAGGCTTTACACTTAGTCCTAACATCTCCCAAGGAGTAGTATGTGGTGTGTCAGTATCAAAAAACCATCTATAGATACCTCTCCAGTATCCAGGAATACGCTGATTGTTTAAAACATTTACACTTGTAGTGTAGTTCCAAGAGAATAAATCATCATCTGTTGATATTGTATTTTTCTGTACTAACACTTTATTTTTTAAGGCCCACTCACCAAAATAACTTCTTGTTATATTATTTGCCTCATTGAACTCTTCAAGTGTATTCCTAAAATATCCAGGTAGTATCTCTGCATAATCAAATAAATTAGTATCATATTGTGTTTTTATATTATTATAAACACGTTTTTCAAATTCTAATATTACGTCATCACGGATATCGCCATATCCCACCCATATACTTCCGTCATGTCCTTGTATTACAGTTTTAGAATTTACATATGTATTATCCGTATATTTTTTTGGCTCATACTTATAATACAATCCAAGTTTACTAGGAGTTGGTGGACAAAAAGATCCATTTGTATCAGTATATTCAACAATCTTAATTATATCATTTACTGCTAGCCCTATGTTGCTTGTGTTAAGACTATTTGTTGTTAACTTTACTTTTGCTTCAACAGAATCAAATGTGTAATCTTTTCCTTCTATTAGTAGCTCGTTATTTTTGTAAACTAGTACGCTTCTAGAAGATAAAGTTGTAAGATCAAACTGTGTTGTAAATTCAAATTCAACTTCACTTGTATCATCGACAGTATGTTCTACATGACTTTTTTGCGTTCCCCATGGTAACATATCACTATAATAAAAAGGCAGAGCACTTGTTTTCTTGCCTGCTATAGTGTTTATTATATCATCTACACACTTACTTGGATCTGTCAAATCAAGGTCTAATTTGTTAATATTATCTATAAATGAATTTTTAAACTTAGTGTATTCATCTTTTACAAATGTTATACTTTTTAATAAATTTGCCTCAGAATTTGTAAAAGCGTACATAGGAGTAATCATTCCTGCACTATGTTGCATTATGTCGCCTGGGTATGCTTTATAATTTGTATCTCTTAAATTACTAGCACCCGGCGAAGAACCTGACAGTGTTTTTATGTATTGGGAAAAAGTAGTCACATGATTTCTTACTTGTCCTAGTGTTAATGTATCAAATGTTGCGTTACTTGCATTATTTTCTAAATTACTAGGTATTTCATAGTAACTGTTTGTTGCTTTTGTGTTACTATAGAATTTAATTGTTACAACGTCATCTACTGAGAGTTTATCTGTAAAACTTACATACTCTCTATCATTTTGTATTAAATGTGTATACTTACTAGGTACAATAAATTTACTGTTTACAAATACTTGTAAAGGCTGAATTGTTTTTGTAGTATCTACACTTGCACCTATCTCATAGCTATATAATTCGGATGCTGTAACTTCATGTATAACAATTTGATATTGATTACTATTTTCTAAAACCTTAGTCCAACCATTATCTAATGTCCTAACACCTTTTTGATTCCATTGATGTACGTGTCCACTACGTACAATAACATTTGTGTTTCCTGTACTCTTTGTGTATTGAAATGTTTCTGTATCAAAATTATTTTCAAAAACTATATCGCCTAAAGTACTAAAATTTTGATAACTTAAACCAAATCCTAATATAGTATCTAATGCATTGTTATTGTTTCTTTTATAAGAAAACAATTTATTACCTATGAAATTACTACTAGGATACTTTGTTGTATCGCTAAAACTTACATGCTCTGGATCTTGTACATTGAATAATGGATCTTGATTTAACTTTGTTTTCTGCTGAGCAGTTTTCCATGTGTCTTCATCTAACCAATACTGTTTTCCTTGATTAGTTGCACCTAATGTACTTAAAACACAATCTTTATCGGATATAGTATCTATTAATACTAAACTAATTATTTCGCTTGTTGTAAGATCACTATCTTGATTTACCATATCAACACGATAGACATTTTTATTAATAGCAGAATCTGCAGTAAAAATTATTGTATTATCTTGTTTAATATCGATACCATCTGCAAAATAACCTGTCGACCCATTAACATTACTAAAAGCATCTGTCTGTGTTGTATCTACTACAGTCACCGGAGCTTTGGAAGTTATACCCATATTAAATAACTCAAGTCCAGTGTTAAATTCTATTATAGGTCTTTTTGCTCTTGCACTATCATCTATCTCTGCAGTATAATTATTGTAAACAGCAGTAGTCTCTATAACTTGTCTATGAAACCAACGATTTCCTCTACTCCAAGCATTTCTATCCGGACTATTACGGTTTATTAGAATATAATCTTGACTAGTTGGTGCATTTAATGTGCCATCCCATCCACCTGTATCATAGGCTACACTATCAAATCCATCACTAGTGCTTACAGTATAACTTTCAGGTGTCAATAATTCATCTACTGGAGTCAAACTTATACCTTGTGGTTGTCCCACTCCTTCAACAAAATATTCTCTTCCAGCGTATGTTGTAGGTGTAACATCACTATTGAATTCTATTTTTAATCCGTTTGTAAGTGTGACTCCATTATCACTTGTATATACAAGTTTTCCTAAAATATCGTTTTCAACATCTATAGGGCTTACTTGATCTATCTCAACAAGTTTTATCGTTCCAAACTGTGTAGCGTTTACACCATCTTGATAATATAAAGTATCAATTCCAGCAGTATAAGGTTTAATTAATAAAGGAAGTCCATCTCCTCCTTTAAAAAATTCTCTATTTCCGTATCCATCACCTTGTTTAATTTTAACTTTTTGTCCTATAGGCCAATCTATACTTCTTGATAAAACAATTGTTTCTACACCACCAATAGTATCTACAGATATGTTGTAAACGTCGTATCTTATAGACATATCTAATGTAGTAGTTTGGTCAAACGGATTATCATCATCATCAAATCCATATGCATCAAAGTTTGAACCTTGGTCCCAAGCACTTGCCGCAGTAGTTGTGTTTACAAATACAAGACTTTTTCCATTAATAACAGTTTGTTTATCTATACCACCATGCGTATCTATAAAAGTGTTATAAGGCTGATTGTGTATTTGGCTATATGTTAAATCTGTTGCAAAGTCAGGATTTGCTGCCTGAATTGCATTTATTTGTTCATTTTGTGCATCTGCCATAGGCACTGTAAATGTTACAGTTCCATTTGTAGCACCGTTATTAGTAACTCCTAAAACTTCTCTTGTGCTAATGGATGTACTAAATGAACTTACACCTGAAGTTCCTATTTCTGTTTGAATCCAAAAAGGATTTCCTGTTTCATTAAGTGTAAATTTGTACGTACCGCCTCTTGCAAGTATTACAGCTCTATTAGGATCTGCAGTTGTGCTATCGAACTTAAATTCGGTTCCGCTTGTATATACTGTGTAAGTTTTTTCTGTATCAACAACACTATTAAATACTTGAACACTATCAGGTCCTGCCGGAAGCCAAAAGTATTCACCATAATTCACAAATTTGTCAAAATCAATAAATCCACTGTAATTATAAAATTCCTGTGTAAATAAATCACTGTGGTTAGTCGTATCTACATTATTATACGATAAAGCACTAACAAAATCTGTATAACTAGATAAAGATTCAATTTGCTTAGATGTATTACTATAAACTACTGCAGGTTCTAATTGATAATTTTGTCGCTCTGCACTAGTTTCAGTAATATAGCCATTACCTACTGTAAAATTAGGAGCAAATTTTCTTCCTATAAAACTACTAAAACGTTGTAGATTTGGTTCACTAATCAGTTGATCCATTGTTGCATTTAAAAACTTCGAATTCTTTGAAGTTTGAAAAATACTAGGTAATAATGCGGAACTTTTACGTAAAGCCATTAGTAACCATATCCTCCGCTTCCGCCACCGCCGCTACTACTAGAGCTGCTACTACTGCTACTAGAGCTACTACTGCTTGAACTACTACTGGAGCTACTAGATCCACTACTATAAGTACTACTAGTGCTAGACGTTGACGTTGTACCTGTTGCGACACTTGTTGTTGTACCATTAGCACTTACACTTTCACTTGCTAGATTGACTGTAGTCGTATTAACTACATTACCACTAGATTGTAGACTATTTGCCGTAATCACATCAATTACTTCTACATCATTTACAGTAGCTGAACTAATTAAAATTTCATCTCTCTGGCTTTGTATTTGAAATAAACTACCAAAATTACTTGTTGCTAATTTAGGCACAATTATAATACTTAACACATCAGGAGCAAGTGTATTGTACAAATAAGCCGCAAGTTCGCTAAAATAAAAAACATCTCCAAAATCCCAATTATCAACTGTAAAGTAATCATTAATTGAAGATATAACTTTTTCTTTTATTTCAGTTTCACTTATAAGTGTGCTATCATTTTTTACTACTTTAAATGTTGCTTGTAATTCTTCGTCTGCTTTATCACCAAACAAAGGTCTGTAAGTGATTCCATTAAAAATAATTGTATCACTTACACTTTTATATTGTTCTAAGGAACCAAATTGATCACGTAATTCATTTGTCGTAGGATCTTGAGGCTTGCTTATATTACCTGTAATGTCTGATATGTAATTTCTATAATCCGTATCGTATTGTCTAGTCAGTAGAAATAAATCAACAATATTTGTTGGGCTAGGATCAATTCTTCTATTGTTAGGACTATTATGAGTATATTGAAATAACAGTTGATTACGTCCAATTTGTTTAATATAATTAGTATTTACTGCAACACTTTTAACATTTGCTCCGCTTACACTAAGTAGATAAAATTTTTCTTCAGCACTTGCATAAAATATTTGTCCACTTGAAAATTGTGCTAATACTTCATTGATAGCAGATTGGGTTGTGTATCTTTGTTCAATATCTGTAGTATCTACTGGTGTATATGTAAGGTATCCTCCACTACTTGTATCAGTCTTATAAAATACTACTTTAGTTGAAGAACTTACACTAGGAGCCACAATAATGTCAAATACGTCTGGATTGTCTACTACTCCATCACTATCTACATCTGGAAATGTTACTTTTATTCTATTTGTAAGAATATAACCATCTGTTTCTGTAATTACATCATCTACTTGCATTGAGTAATCAACTGCTAGGCTGCCTATTGTATCTGGCAAAGAGTTTACTTTTAAAATATTAATTTTATCTTTAATTGTTTTGCCTGTACGAGGATCAAAAATACTTAAATTTTTATCAAAATAAAATCGTGTTTCTAATTTACTTTCAAAAATATAAGCTGTTGATCTATAGTTGACAGTATATGTACTTCCGTCGTTAGTAAATTTAAAAAACCAGCTATTGTCTAATCCAGTGCTACTAGTATTTCCTGCCGCGTCTAGTGAAAATGTGTTTGCTTGATTCAAATTAGCATTAGAAATTATTGTCCATTCCTGTGTATCTAAATCATACCGTAACCCAAATGTTTTATAATCACCTATAGATTGAATTATTTCATTCCTTACTGTGCTACTTAAAGTTGTGTTCCATATTGCTATAACTTGATTTAATACCGCATCACTAGGAATAACTTCTGTCAGCGTAACAGGACCAAGTCCACTTTCTAAATTTCCAACTCCTTGATTTGTACCATCGGTGACTACTGCTGAAATACTTGCCCAGATATAATCTTTGGTGTTTATAGTGCCACTAGTGCCTGTTATTAAATTATTATTGACATCAAAAACTTTACCACTAGGAGCAGTAAATTTAAGCAAGGCACCAACTTTTGCATATTTTAGGTTACTACTTGTGAAAGACCCTATTTTTAAAGGAGCCGCTACGTCATTTTTAAAATATCCTGTGCATGTTCCACTTGAACTTGTTGTAAGATTCCATTCTGCTAATAAACTAGTTACATCTGTTCCACCATAGTTTTTCAAATAATAATGTAGACTATCATTTTTCAAAATATTCTTTTCAACTTGTGTAGATATAATGTTGCTTATATCGCTATCTGTAACAAAAGTAAACTGAAATTGTTGAATATCTTCAGTACGATAAAAAATACCATCTTCTGCAACAATATTTGTACTACTATATTTTCCTGTTGTATCACGTACATCTAAGTAACGACTTATACCACTTGCAGTCCTGTTTATAGCTTTTGATTTAATAATATTACTAAATTTTGTATAGGGTAAGATTTGATAATCCTCACCTGTAATCATACGATCCTGTGTATAGTATTGTTGTTGTGCTTTTTGCTTTACGTCTAATAAATTTTCTCTGCCACTTGCATTTGCAATAGTAGTAGTAAGACTTAAATTGACTGTCAAATTTTCTACTTGGTTTACTTGACTTATGTAAGGAATAACAATTTGTAAATTTTGCATATCATCTGGTGATATTTTATATGTTGTACCTATACCTGTTCTAAAATATACACGAAAATCTCCAACAGGAATATTAGAAAATACGTCATCACCAAATACTAAACTAATTTGATCATCCGCTCTACTACGCACAGTAAATAAATTTTTGTTATTTTCACTTAGACTATTATAAATTACATTATTTCCACTAATAGCAGGCACTTTGTCCCATCTTATAGTTTCATTGCCTTGATCGTCTAACTTATATAACCAAACATCATTATTATCAATATTGTTTACGTCTAATTCAACAGTCCTGTTAGGCAATTTTTCTGAAATTGTAAAATCTGCACTTTGTAAACTTCCTTGTTTGAAGTAAAAAAAGAAGCCATTGTTTGCACTGTTAAATCCTCTATTATCATTTCTATATATTATATTTGTTGTGCTAGAAGGTTGTGGAGCCATTTCATACAAATAATCTTGTCCGCTATATGTACCTTTTACTAATTCAAAATCTAAATTTTGTGCTCCAATAGATGTTTTAAAATCATATACAGGAATAGTGCCTTCATTTAATCTAATTTGATATTCTTCAATGTTTATGCCGCCTATTGTAGTTTTTAATCCAGGATTGCCAAACTTTTGTGTACTAACAATAGCACTATTAATCACAGTAGTAAATTGTTCCAAAAAATCACTATTGGTAGGATCTCCCCAAGAAATTTCTACATCACGTAAACTATTTCCGTTACTATCTGAAATCTCTTCAGTAGTTTGTACACTAGTAACTTTAATTAAACCTCTAGAAATTTGTTGACGTTTTGGATAGTAATTTAACATACGAGATAGTCTAAGTATACTATCCCTACGTTGTGCAGTTTCTAGGAAATTTTCTCTCGCATTTAAATCTGCACGAAAACTTAATGATTGTCCTAAAAATGCAATCATATCAATAAGTGCTATATATTCACTTGATTCTATAAAATCGTTAAAATCTTCCGGATAATATGTGCGGATATAATCCACCATACTTTTACGAATAGTCTCATAATCGTAACTTTGAAAATCTGCTTCTCTAAAAGTTTCGTAAACTTTTTTCCAATCTTCAGCAGCGAATAAATTTGCTTGTCTTGTACTTGCAGCCATTTTTAAACATTCCTATCTATTGCAGTATTTATTCACTGTATAATATAGGTATATTATTCTGCGTCAGTCCTATCAAATTTTATAATTAAATTTTCTACTTCGTTATTAATGCTATAACGCAAAGACATTTCAACCTGTATGCCACTTTCATACTCATCAATAGTTACGCCTTCTATTACTACTCTTGGATCACTACTAATCACTTGATTAACTTCCTGCACTACTGCCGCTTTGGTTTCTTCTGTAAGAGGATCCATTACTAGATCTCTAATACTTGTACCAAAATTTCCATCCATAAGTTTTTCGCCTTTGCGAATTGCAAAATGATTTAGTAAATCTCTTTTTATTAAATCTGTATCTGTTAACTTTATGCTTCCAAAGTTATTATTTACTGTACTAATACCTTTATAGACTGCTACTGCCATTTTATTTCCTTATATTAAACTATGCCTTCTAGCATATAATTCACTTAGTTTATCGTTTATTTGTGTAACAATAGTGTTATTATCATTTCCATCGATTCTAACATTAAATTTATCGTTTTCTAAAGCAGCAATACGTTTATCTAGTTGTCTTTTTTCGCCTCCGTTAGAACCGCTATACTGATCTAACGATGGAGCAGGAACAACATAACTGACTCCTCCTATTTGTCTAATTGTTTCTCCAGTTTTAAGTGTTCCTGTAAAACGTGATAATGTAGACAAATCCTGATTATCATTTTTATCTTTTGTTGCAGTAACAACTTTACTTACAGAGCCTCCTGTTTGCATTGCATTTATTACTACACTTTTAATATCTGATCCCACAGGTATACTGGAAGTATTACGTAATAATCCTTCTACATTAGCATTACCTAATCTTATTTGTTTAGCTATTTCAGGAGAGCTTATTGCTGATCCTGTTAGCATTGCCATAATTTTTTCTTTTGAGTCAGTGCTTACAATACCACCATTGTTCACTAATGTTTGATATGTCCTAGCAATTTCCTGTTGTTGTAATTGTTCTTGTATACCCGAATTAGATAAAAATTTATTTAAAGTTGTTATACCATCTTTACCTGTCCATACACTGCTTTGAGATAGTTGATCATTAAATACTGCTTCAGGACGTACAAAGCCATTTGCTTTTAATTGTTCAACATCAAATCCATATTTTCCTATAGTTTTTGTTACACTATCTATAAACGTAGACGCATTATTGCTACCTGTAAGTTTTACAATTCCAGCATTTAAACCTTGTATATCAATACTTTCTAGATTACCAATGCTAAAACCTGTATCAACTTGTTTTATTAGATCAGTAACTTTAAAACCTGCTATAGAAGGTTGAGTTAAAAATTCTGGTAAGTTATCACTTATGCCAGGAACAACAGCAGATATTTTTTGTAATCCTTTTTGTAGTTCAGGCAATGCAGTTTCATAATCAGATGCTACTTGTTTTGCAATATCTATAATTTTACCCGATCCGTCAGTAACTAATTTACCCAAATCCGAATTTACAAAATCTCCTATGCCACTCCATGTAGTAGAAATTCCTCCTACACTAGATATACTACTTGCGATACTATCGACAGATGGTGATATGTTAGAAAATCCTCCTATAAAACCTACATTATCTCCGGCGCCTCCAAATGCAGATAAATCTCCAGAAGCACTAGGCAACAAAGAACTAAGTCCTGGAAAATCAGGACTCGTAATATCGGTACCTGTAAGACCATTACCAAACTTTGCAAGGCTATCGCCCAAATCTTTTCCTATTTCGCCTAATCCACTAGTTAACGCATCTCCAAAATCCTCAGCAATACCAGTAATTTGACTAAAATCAATACCTGTAGATAGGCCAGACGAAAATAAATTAGGGCCTGCAAAATCACTAAAGTCTGCTACAGTGTCTCCTAAATCTCCAAATGCATCTAACCCTATATCACTAAAAGTATTTCCGCCTGCAAACCCTCCAGCGAAATCACTAAAGTCCGCAAATTGGTTAGTACCAGCAAAATCTGTAACATCTACTCCACTAGCAAGTTCACTAAAGCCTGCAGTGCTATAGGCTGCACTAATAATAGAAAAAGCACCTGCTAATCCGCCGCCACCAGCTAGTCCTCCGCTATAACCTGTTGCAGTACTTTTTTGCCCATGGCCAACAAAAGGTTCATGAGTAGCAAGTCTATCAACTGTAGTAGTTATAGTACTATCTCTTGTAAGAATATATCTTTGTTGAGTAGGATCATATTTTGGATCTAATTTCATCTGAGGTCTTACTGGTTTTGCAGTTTTTCCTCCTAATGACGGCCCTTGTAACATAACAATTGACCCACTTACACTCATAATTCCACTTGATTTAATACTAGAAGTTGCGCCACCAGATAAATTCATTGATCCACTTGCTTTTACTGAAAATGCATTAGAAGTAATACCAGCATCTGCAGAAGATTGTAATACTAAATCATCCTCTGACTGTAAATGCAATTGTTGTTCGCTAACAATTTGTGTATACCCTTTACTATGAAACTTTATATTCTCGTCTGCATGAAAATTTAAATTTTTACTACGAAAATTAATACTATCTTGTGCATATACATCTAGTGTGCCACTTTTACCAAGTTCAATCCATACACTGCCGTCAGCATTTCCTACATATATTACACCTTCAGTATCATTCATTAAAATCTGGTGACCAGTACTTGTCCTTAGTCTAATCTGATTACTATTACCGTCAATATCTCCATCATCCAAAGCAATACTATGACCTTTTCTCCTGTTATTAGGACCTAACAGTGCTTTAATAATTTTTGCATCAGAATTATTAGGTAAACTTTTAATAGCGGATGAATTTTCTTTTAAAAAATCTTTACCTTGATCTGTAATTCTGCGACCTTTACTGCTTATACCAATTATTTCACTTGGTGATTCTCGCATGTATCCACTATTATTAAGTCCTCTTACTTTATCTCTATATAATCCTTGATCATTTACAATCTGTTGTGTAAGAAAATCAACAGGTCTATGTTGACTTTTCCAATTAGTAATTTTATCCGTTTTTCTTAAAGGATTATTATCATTGAATTCTCCTCCAATGTATCCTTCATAAAGTGTAGGCTCAGGTAATGTTTGCATCATAAAAGTATCAGGAACACATGCAAAATAGAATCCATCTGCGTTTCTTCCTTGCGGAAAAAAACATAGCACAGTAGTACCTAAGTCTGGTGGAGGAGTAACTATACCTGCAGGGACCTTTGTTTCATTAAAAGTATCTTTATCGCCTGAATTATCTACCCTACTATAGAATGGAGTACAATAACGTACTGTTCGCCATTGGGATTTATCAGATTCGTCTGTACTCATTTCAGCAATATAAACTTGTATCACACCCATGTGTGATCCGTGTACGTTTGCTTTTACAACGCCAATAACAATTCCTCTTTCTTGACTTACTCCTCTAATATTACTTGAACTATATTGAGGATCACCGCCTTTAGTACCACCTCGCGAAATATCTACTGCCATCTGTTATTCCTCTGGAAAAAAAGTATCATAATCGATTTCATCATTTTTTGGTAAAACTTTTGCAAATAAGTTCTTACTATCTTTTACTATAGCATCTTCTACTCTGGTAAGCAAGTCTCTTTGTACGTTTGTTGCAGATTCTGTAGTGCCTTGATTAGTATTTCCTTGTAAACTATTTGCGTCCTGCCCCGGTGGTCTGAATCCACTAAGACGTTGCTGGAATACACCACCACTAAACGTACTATCTACTTGTGTTATTCTATATACACCACTAAAACTACTGTTACCCGCTTGACTAGGATCTTGTAAACCTGTTGTTGCATCATAATCAACAGGTGTTCTTAAATTTACACGTATATATGGTGGTGTCAAATTATAATTAATCGTGCCATCAGGCATAAATGGACTAGTATAAGACTGGCCTTTTCTAACTCTATCTTGCCAATACGCATCACTTGTAGGTATCCAGGCTGGATCACCAACTATACTCATATCTAAATTTAAAAGATCTACACCATCGCTCATTACACTACTAAAAAGATCTTTAGCACGTTGCCTAGTCAGTTGGTCTTTTGAATTAATAACATTTCCTTCTAATGATGAAGTCAATTCTTTAACTTGTGGTGTAAAAGCATTGTTTGCTGGCTTTCCAGCAAACGGACTACCTGTCCCGGCTGTCATTACACTATAAAATGCAGTATTAAATTTTAATCTAAAATCTAACACTTCAGTATTTTTTCCGGAAAAAATAAAATCATAAACCTTGTGATAACCTACCCCAACTGGTTTACTTTTTTTACCCCATGGAAAGTCATGGTAGTGTATAACATTTTTTTCTACTACATGTTTTATACTATACTTGTATCTTCCGTCTTTCCTATCAAAACCATTACCAGGTTCAGATGAGCTTTCAATTACTGGTCGTACCCTAAACCAATTTATAGGATCGCCTGTTTGTAAGTATTGTTTAGGATTTTCCTCAACATTTTTATCCATATAACTACTATGCATTATTACTAGATTTATAAGTTTTGTAATATCAGTACCAGCCGCAATTGAAAAAGTTTTACTTTCTTTGTCTAAAGTAACACCTCTAGTCAATCCTTGCACATAAGTTTCATATTGTTTTTTATCTGCAGATTTTTGTTGTGTTTGTGAACCACTTTTCGGTTTTTTCTCATCTTCTGTTGGTACAGGTGTATTCAAAGCATCATATATATCTTCTAAATTTAATTTTGCACTTGATATTTCTTCTGCTAATAAAAAATTATATGTATCATACTTTTCTGCAGCCGGTGGAACACTAACTGGTTGACCATTCTTATCTTTATATGATGTTGGAAGTGTTCTAGCACGTCTAGAATCAGTGAGAATTTCTGCAAGATCCCTATGTTTTGTTTTCTTTGTTTTAGTAGGTTGTTGTCCTTCTTTGATACCAATTGCCGTAGCAACACCCGGACTTACTCCATCTGTAATTCTGTCAGGGACTTGAACTAATTTTGTCACTTCACTACTAAAAATATCACCTACTGTACTGGCTTTTAATTCGATATTATGAGGAATAGTATTCATAATACTTCCGAGTACATGATTTGCAAAAGGAATTGCACTTACACGATACTGTGTACCACTGTTAGTGACTTCAAATGTCATATCTGTAATTTTTATAGGAATATACTTAGGTTTACTTGCGGTAGGTATAGGTTGACCAGTATCGTTGTACCCTTTAAACTTTATTTCTAACAAGTAAGGAGCATGAATATAATTCTCTCGTGTGCTTACTAGTACAGTGCCAGCAAGTCTTTGTAACTTTTCAAGCAGTGTAACACCACGTGGTTCTGTGATGGTAAAATTTACACTGGTTGCATTAGTATTATGCTTAAACTTATCCGGGCCAACTGCAATATTTTGTATTTCTAAATCATCTATAAAAAAATTATTTGCAAAATCATTATTACTATTATCTAATCCTGTTCCGCCACTTCTCATTAGTAATTGGCTATTTCCTGACTCTGAATCTAAAACTTCATTAGGATTATTAGGTGATTTAGTAATATCTACATAACTTTTACTATTCATCATGTAAAGAGCTAAATTATATGTAACGCTGGAAAATGTGTTAAGTTCGTTGGTTGCAGGATCTATTTTTATCTTAGATAGATCTTGGTTAAAAGCAGGTTTAGCTTTTTGATTAGATTTTGCATCAACTGAACTAGCAATTTTGACATCATTGCTAGTGTCTTGCCCTCTAATACTTCCATCATCGTATGCTTGATAAAACGTATCATCATTGAAAGCTGTTTCGTCAGTAAAATTTTCTTCAGGCGGATCATTACTTACTTTTTTACCACTTGCTCCTAAGTCAATTTTTGTAACATAATTGAACTGATCATTTTCAAAACCATCGTACAAATTAAAATCATCAACATTAACTGAATTATTAGGATTTGCATAATTAACAGTGGGTTTTGTATAATCGTTGCTATATGAAATTATTTTACTAGATGGAACTTTAATAGGTTCTATTTTATCATTTTTATAAAGGCTTAAATCTTGTGGTACTAACTGTAAATTTTCAGCCTGGTCGCTAAAATATCTATCATAGTTTTCCCTATATATAAAAGGAGGATTTCCATTATTAAGATTGAAATCATCTTCTAAAGGTAGTGTACCTGGGGCTCCAGTAAAAGTTATAGATGAATTGAAACCAATTATATCTGACATTTAAGTTCCTAACGCAGTATCAATTGTTTCCTTCTTTGGAATGTAAAACTTTGTACCTACTCTAAAATCCCAGACTGGATCTTCAAAGGCATTTGGATTTCTTGCTTGAAAAACCCACCATAAATTACTATTTGCATAAAGATCAAATGCTAACAAATCTGGTCGATATTCATGTACTTGTGTAAGTGTATGTAACACATCATCTTTGAAAGGTCTAATTATTCTTGGAGTCAGTACATCTAAGTAATAACTATATTGTGTAGTATTTGCATAAGGACTATCTGCACTGTATTGTACTGCCATTATAAAAATCCTCCACTACCACCAGGTCTTCCAATAAGATCGCCACGTGAAAAATCTCTAAGGCTAAAATTAGCTAATTGTTGTTTAGTATAAATTGGATTAAGTGTCATAGTCATGTTCATATAAGTTGGAATCATAGTTTTTGTTGATGCATCTGGTGAAGATGCTAATGGCACTTCTATATAGTCTCTGTCTGCAGCCATTATTTCACTAAAATTAGATAAAACCACAGGCACACTATTATAATTAAAAGGTCCATATCCACTTAGTCTTAGTACTGGTGGAGGTGTTCCTCGCAATCCGTCAGATCCAAAAAACATTTTATAAGCACTACGCATAAAGTGAAGCACTGCAAAAACATATCTTGCTTCATCTGCATTATTTGCAGTAAAATATCCATCAATACTTATTGTATCCACTGAACTTGCATTGTAACTATGTTGAATAAAGTTACTGTGTGCAGGATGAACTCCTGTATACTGAGCAGTATGACTTACACTTACTGTTGGTGTATAAGGAAACAATACACCGTCTGTATCTACTAAAGGTTCAAGTATTCTATTATTAGGATCTTTATATAAATGCGGACCACTATTAGGACTCATAGATAATCTCACACGAGTATCATTATCTCTAAAAACTGCGGTGACTATATTATTTAAGAAACTACCAGGAGTATTTGCTCCTAGTTCATTTAGTCCTGCTTGAAGTAACCTGTTACCACTAGCATTTAAGATATTTCTGCCAACTTTACTAATAGGATCGTTGCCTGGTAATGCTTTTCCTACTGTATCTGTAGTATATTGTTTTGCTCTACGGGTAAATTTGCTACCTAAATCAAATGCCATTCTCAAAAAACCTTATTTTTATATTGCATAAGTATATTTATAGGCTGTATAATATACGCATATAAAAGGAATCCTCAAATATGATAAAAAGAAAAAATTACCTTAACAATCGCGATTTGTTAAAGGAAATACACAAAAGTAAAAGTACATACAGTAGTTTTATTGCAGACGGTGACGATGTCTATGATATGATACTACCAAATATAGAAAAAATAAACATTAGGACAGTTGCACAGGCTAAAAGAAATCAAGCTGATCGTATGCAAAAAATAGCATACGAAGAAGCTCGTGCTGAAGGCAAAAAAGTTAAACAAGCAGAGTTTGCTGTTGACTGGAAAAAAATTAATAAAAAAGATGTAGTGTTTAGGATTATGACACATGACCATATACCGTTACACCCAGGTCGTAAAAAGAATCCAAAAACAGTAGCAGACCATCACGTACAGTGTAACTTTCCACCATTTCAACATTTTAGGTTAGATGATGAAGATAACCCAGTACTTGTGGGTAAAAGTCATTGGGAAGGTGGACTAGAAAACGGTACCTTTAGTAAAACGCATGGAAAAACTACAAGTAAACTTGCTAGAATGTATATGAAACTATGTGAACGTTATGGTACAAGATCAAACTGGCGCGGCTATACATATAATGACGAAATGCGTAGCCAAGCACTACTACAATTGACACAAATTGGGTTACAGTTTGACGAAAGCAAAAGCGAAAATCCATTTGCTTACTACACTGCCGCAATCACAAATAGTTTTACTCGTGTGCTAAACTTAGAAAAGAAAAATCAGGCAATTCGAGACGATATATTAGAAAGTGCCGGACTTAATCCTAGTTATACGAGACAAACGGAAAACGAAATTGCAAAAAGTTCTAATCCTATCTAAACTAAAACAAAATTATGTATAACATTTGGAACAAATGGGATCCACTTAAAGTGTGTATGTTAGGCAATAACTATGCACCTGAGTTTTTCAATGGACTTCCAAATAAAGCAGGTGATCCGTTGAAACGTATATGTGAAGAAACACTAGAAGATTTAGATGGATACAAAAAAATATTACAGGATTTCGGAGTAGAAGTAATACAACCTGATATGGACAGGAATGAAAGATTTTTAGATAATCCTAGCAAATATCCTCGAGGTCCATTACAACCCCGTGATTATCAACTGGTTATAGGAAACAGATGTTATAGCAGTACAGGCGATCATCCTGCAATTAGATCAAGACTTAAAAATTACGCTCCGTTAAATGTGCCAGAATATAAAATTCCATTTATATCCTGTGAAAACAAATACAATATACTAGCCGGAGAAAGTTGGCCAAGTTGGGAAAATTTTTGTATCAATAGAAAAAATAAAGAATACTTCGAAGATTTTGTATGGAGAGAATTGCTAAATTTTACCAGTCATTCAGATAGCAGTGCGATTGTTTTTATGGTTGGAAAAAAAGTTATTGTAGGTGATACTCATGACATAGAACTTACATTAGAGGATGTGCAAGGACTATCTCAATTTAAAGAATTTGACGTAACTGTTGCTAACTCAGATGGACACGCTGATGCAAACTATCATCCAATTAAACCAGGAGTAATACTAAGTTTACGTGACGTGCAAAATTATGAAATAACTTTTCCCGGATGGGATGTCTGTTATTTGCCAAATCAAAGTTGGAGTAAGGTAAAGCCATTTTTAGATCTAAAAAGTAAAAATCAAGGCAAATGGTGGCTTGCGGGCGAAGAGCACAACGATGAATTCACTCAATTTGTAGAGAACTGGCTACAAGATTGGGTTGGTTATGTAGAGGAAACAGTTTTTGACGTAAATGTATTGATGTTAGATGAACATCATTGTTGTGTTAGTAATATTCACAATGAAAAAGTAAACAAATTTTTTAAAAAACATAAAATCGAACCAGTTTATGTCCCATGGAGGCATAGATATTTCTGGGACGGTGGATTACACTGTATTACCTTAGACTTGTATCGAGAAGGTACACAACAAGACTACTTTAATCATTGACAATAAAAGATAAGATGCTATAATTATTACATGAGTTTATTCAAACGGGCCGCCGTCTTTACGGACATTCACTTTGGAAATAAAAGCAATAGCCAAACATTTAACAAAGATTGTTTAGATTTTGTTACTTGGTTCTGTAAGGAAGCAAAAGAACAAGGAGCGGACACTTGTATTTTTATGGGCGACTGGCATCATCAACGTGCGACTATCAACGTTAGTACGTTAAATTATAGTGTACAAGCATTAGATAAACTAAACGAAACATTTAATGTAATACATTTTATACCAGGCAATCATGATGAGTACCATAGAGACAAGCGAGATTACAATAGTATTGCATTTATAAAAAAATATGAAAATATACAATTCTACAACGATATAACTACTGTAGATGACGTAGCATTTGTTCCTTGGCTAGTAGGCGACGAACATAAACAAATGCAAAAACTAAAAGCAGACTACGTAATAGGTCATTTTGAACTTCCGCACTTTTATATGAATGCAATGGTACAAATGCCTGATCACGGAGAACTAAATGATAACGATTTTGGTCGTTGTGGTAAAGTTTTTACTGGTCATTTTCACAAAAGACAAGAACGAAACAATGTTACCTATACAGGAAATGCATTTCCACATAATTATAGTGATGCATGGGATGACGATAGAGGTATGATGATATTAGACTGGGACGGTACAAAGGAATTTATTTGCTGGCCCGAACAACCAAAGTATCGCACACTTAAAATAAGTCAATTACTCGAAGGACCAGAAAAGTATTTAGGTCCAAAAACTTATGCTAGAGTAAATCTAGACGTAGATATAAGTTATGAAGAAGCAAGTTTTATAAAAGAAACATTTATGCACGAGTATTCACTACGTGAAATGAGTCTTATACCAGTAAAAATGGAAGAAATGGATATGCAAATATCAGGCGAAATAAACTTCGAAAGTGTAGACAGTATAGTCACAAGTCAACTACAACAAATTGACAGCAATCAATATGATAGCAAGTTAATGTTAGACATTTACAGGAATTTATAGTACAATAAACATATGTTTAAAATTGATACCCTCACAGTAAAAAACTTTATGAGTGTAGGTAATACTACACAAGCGATTGACTTTAATCGTAACGATCTCACATTGGTATTAGGTGAAAACTTAGATACAGGTGGAGGCGATGCTGGTGCTAGAAATGGCACAGGTAAGACTACTATAATAAATGCACTAAGTTATGCATTATATGGTGATGCACTTACGAACATTCGTAAAGATAATTTGATAAACAAGACTAACGGTAAAAATATGTTAGTTACTGTAGAATTTGAAAAAGATGGTTTGCAGTATCGTATAGAACGAGGTCGTAAAAGCAATGTTTTAAAATTTTACATAAACAATAACGAACAAGAAGCAAATGACTATGCTCAAGGTGATAGTAGAGAAACACAAAAAGCAATAGAGCTACTGTTAGGTATGAGTCATGCAATGTTTAAACATGTATTGGCTCTAAATACTTACAGCGAGCCTTTCTTAAGTATGCGTCAAAATGATCAAAGAGCGATTATAGAACAATTACTAGGCATAACTATTCTTAGTGAAAAAGCAGAGAACTTAAAAGAAATGGTACGTGTTACTAAGAACAAGATACAAGAAGAACAGTTTCGTATAAAAGCAGTAGAAGATGCAAACGGTAAAATAGTAGAACAAGTTCAAGCACTAAAGCGTAGACAAACACTTTGGCAAAAGAAAAAAGAAGACGATATCACAAAACTAAAAACTGCAATAGAAGATTTAGCACACGTAGATATTGATTTAGAACTAAGAACACATACAGAATTAAATGATTGGCATACACTTAACAATGCACAAATACAATTAACTAAAGACACATCCTCACTACAGGCACAAATAAGCAGAGCAGAACGTGACGCTAAACGTACTAAAAAGGCATTAGACGATATAAACGAAGGAACTTGCAGTAGTTGCGGACAAAATGTTACACATTTAGAAACACACAAAGAACAAATTGTAAAAGCAGACAAAGAATATCAAGATGCTAACACATTTCTTACAGAATTACAACAAGGCATCAAAGAACTAGAGCAACAAAAACAAACAGTTCCAAATAAACCAAGAACTTTTTATGATAGTGTTAATGATGCACACAATCATCGTTCAAGTTTATCAACACTTGAATCGCAATTACAAAATAAGCAGGATGAAAGTGATCCTTATACTGATCAAATTGCAGATATGGAAACTACTGCAGTACAAGAAATAACTTGGGATAGTATAAATGAACTTACTAGAATACAACAACATCAAGAATTTTTATTAAAACTACTTACAAATAAAGATAGCTTTATACGTAAAAGGATTATAGATCAGAACTTAGCATACTTAAATACAAGACTAGATCAATATTTAAATGCAATTGGACTACCACATACTGTAGTATTTCAGAACGACTTAACTGTAGAAATACAAGAACTAGGCAGAGATTTAGACTTTGATAATTTAAGTAGAGGTGAACGAAATAGACTAATACTAAGTTTAAGTTGGGCATTTCGTGATGTTTGGGAAAGTTTATATCAGCCAATTAATTTACTGTTCATAGACGAACTAGTTGATAGTGGTATGGATAGTTCCGGTGTAGAGAATAGTATGGCAGTACTAAAACGTATGAGCAGAGAACGTAATAAAAGTGTTTGGTTAGTTTCGCACAAAGATGAGTTAATCGGGCGTGTAAATAATGTTTTAAAAGTAGTAAAAGAAAACGGCTTTACAAGTTACGATACGGATGTAGAAATTGCATGAAACTAGCATTAGATCATTGGCATATAGAAGTAAGTAGCATATGCACATTAAAATGTCCTAGATGCACTAGAGTCGAAATGCCAGAAACACTCCTTAATCGCCAACTTACATTAGATTTTTTCCGTACACAGATAGGCGAATCACGTATTAAGAAGATACGTAAAATTAGTTTTTGTGGCGATGACGGTGATCCAATATATGCAAAAGATTTTTTAAAAATTGTACATTGGATAAAAGAAATTAATCCTCAATTGCAACTACTAATAATTACCAATGGTAGTTACAAAAAAGAGGATTGGTGGCAAAAATTAGCAATGTTACTAAACGAACATGATGAAGTACACTGGAGTTTAGATGGGTGGGATCAAGAAAGTAATAGTAAATATCGTGTAAACTGCGATTGGAAAAGTATTATGCTAGGTATAGCGACTTTCCGTGAATATAATAAAATAACATATACTGTAGTAGCCACTATAGCATTTAGATTCAACGAAAATAATTTACAAGATATAAACAATATTGCAGTTGATAACAATTTTGACTGTTGGCAACTTACGAAAAGTACAAAATTTGGAAGTACTTATCCAGGTGCATATAGCAACAACGATTTGTTAGAACCTACAAATAAATTTCTTATTGCTAAAGGTCATAGATTTGAAAGACAACAATATAAAATTAGCACTAAAACTAGACCCGGCGAAGATCTAAAAAAAATATTCTTAAAACGTGCTTTAGAATTAAATAAGAGTAATGAATACCCTGCACTTTGTTACATAGGTAATAAAGGAGTATTCTTAAAAGCCACAGGAGAATTTTATCCTTGTTGCTGGACTGCTAATAGGTATCCACATAATAAAAATATGATTTCTTTAGCACAAACAAAATTTAATTTGCATAATACTACAATAGATAATATAATAAAAGATGATTTTTGGAATAAAGAATTTAAAACATTTGACAACATAGAGTGTAAAACAAAGTGTATCAAAGCAAAACTACATGATAAGCATCATGTAACAGAATGGTAAGGAGACTAAAATGTCACACGAACAAATAATTACTGCATATGAAACATACTTAAAAGAATCAGAAGCATTTGAAACTAAAGGTATCAAAGCCGCAGCCGCAAGAGCAAGAAAAGCATTAGGTGAAATACAAAAACTTGCCAAGGCAAGACGTGCCGAGATTCAAGAAAAAAAGAATAGTATGTAATAAAAGATATATACAATATAACATGGAAAACTGGTATTACAAGAACAAAATAGTCAAAGAAATACCAGAAGGCATAATTGGGTTTGTATATATAATTACAAACACAACAAACAACAGAAAATACATTGGCAAAAAACTGGCACAGTTTAAAAAGACTAAACCTCCCCTTAAAGGCAGAAAAAATAAACGTCGTTCATTAGTAGAAAGTGATTGGCGTAACTACTATGGCTCATCAGACGAATTAGCAGAAGACGTCGAAACATTAGGCAAAGATAAATTCAAACGTAAGATACTATATTTCTGTGCAAGTAAGGCAGAACTATCTTATATAGAAGCAAGAGAACAATTTAGGTATAAAGTACTAGAATCAGATGACTGGTACAATGGGCACATTAGAGTAAGAGTACACCAAAAAGGCATAATCAATAAACAATTAAATGGCTAGATAGTGTTACAATAATATAAATTTGGCGTTTACGGTCTTCGCATTAAACCGTCGTTAACACGAGTAAAACCAACTTTAGGCACAAAAGATGAGGCTCTGTGAAAAGATACAACCTCAACTAGAAACGCATTGCTGTTATGATGCGTTAAGGTTCCGAGACTATCAGTGAAGGCTGAAGTAGGGGGTCCACGGGTTTCCGCCTCCGTACAGAAATGTAATCTTCTTATAGCAGATGAGTGATACACGCAGATGATGGCGATTTCATTTATTACTACACCCGGCAACGGG
>TARA_B100001057_G_scaffold71439_1_pt1 | contig 28930 bp, 28 predicted proteins | sample TARA_B100001057 | Tara Oceans TARA_B100001057 (sample SAMEA2621839) | marine metagenome | biome: marine biome (ENVO:00000447); feature: surface water layer (ENVO:00002042); material: "saline water (ENVO:00002010), including plankton (ENVO:xxxxxxxx)" | depth 5 m
GACTACGAATCAGGGGGTCGGGGGTTCGAATCCTCCCCGGCGCGCCAATTTAGAAATGGAAGATTATTTTAGTATGAAATATTTTAAAGATAGAGTTGATGATTTTTTTAAATGGGTAAAAGGAACTGAACTTGTTATTATTGAAGAGATAGATGTAAATGAAGACCCAATTCGGCCTCACTTAGATCTAAATTTTAGAGTAAGTCATGGTCGTCAAATATACGGGCTTGAGTATGATGGTAATATAGAAGGTATTGTCTGTATTGCACTAACTAATGAAATACCCCACACTGAAAAAGAGTTAGAACTTATGAGTAAGAATTCTTTTTTAGAGGATAATCCAAGTGTAATGGTCCCATATACTGTATGGTCGAGAAAAAGAGGTGCAGGAAAAGAAATTATGAAGAAAGCTATTGAGCATGTAATAAAGAATATGGATAATATTGAAAGGATAGTGACGCTCTCTCCTTTGACTCCTATGGCAACCCATTACCATATCAGAAATGGAGCCAAATTGATCAGCATCAATTCTGATACCCAAAACTTTGAATATAAGATTAATAGGAAAAAGTAGTAACTTAAAAGACGCTAATCCTAGATTTTATAAAGATTTGTAGCCATCCTTGCTTTAAATGAACCCCATCGTTACTGCAGCAGAAGCAATCAGACGAAAGCCGATTAAAAGAAATAGAATTAATAAGGCACGCTTAAATGTTTCAGTATCAATTTTTTGTCTAATAAATCTTCCAATTCTCATTCCAATAATCGCAGAAATTGCACAAAATATTGCTATTGGCACCATATCGAAAGTAAATACATCCGTATAATAATAACCAAAAGTTGCAGGGATAACAGCAATTAAGAAAAGGAAACCAGTTGTATCGACGAACTCCTGTGGAGTTGCCTTGCGTAAAATAAGATATATGATAATTGGAACACCCCAAATTGATGTTAAACCTCCTAAGATACCAGCAAGTGAGCCCATTCCTATCTGCCAATATTTGTCAAACCTGATATCTAATGTCCATGACTTCCTAAAAAGATTATCAAGTGAAAAAATAATTACCATAATTCCAATTAATAGTTTAACTAAATCATCGCCTAATGATGCCGCTTGGAATGATGTAATAATAATGCCTATCATAAGAAATATTGCAAATAATCTATATTTCTTGGCTGTATTTAATGGACTTTTCGCCAAAAGAAATTGTTGAAGATTTGCAATGATAACGGGAATCATATTTAAGCCTATTGCTTGCAGCGGTGATATGAAAAACGTCAATAATGCAATAGAAGTGAGTGGCAATCCGATTCCAGTTATACCCTTCACAACACCAGAAATGATAAAGATAAAAATAAAAATTATATATAGAAGGTAAATATCTATATTAGCATCAAACATTAAGTAAGACTTTCAATTATTCTAGGATGATTTTCTATTGAGAACATAGTTAATCGTTACTGCCATTATGAACCACATTATCAGATTTGATAAAAAAGTATAATAAATGAATTTATAATGTAAATCATTGTTGACTTCCATTGGTATTTGATCGTTTAAAATAAGTATTAAGGTTAGTGGGAGAACAACCAATAAAATACCAAATAATTTAAAAAAAATCTTTGGGATTATGGAAGTAATAACAAAACCAATTAGCGATAATGATACGATCGATAACCAAATTATCTGCCGATACTCTAGGGTGAGTGAATACTCAGTTCCAGGAAGCTGAGGAATCAATGCTATTGATGGTAGCAAGTAAAAGCATAAAAAACCAACAAGTCCAATCAGAATACTATTCTTAAAGTTGATATTTATTTTTAATAAATTAGTTAAACCAATTATAATGAACGCATAACCTGCTGTCACACATATATTAACAAACACCGTTATAAAATTTCGATTTTGAAAATAATTAAGCATATCATCATTTTTTGCATCTTCGTGAGAGTGCGCATTTAGATGTTCACTTGTATCAATATGATGATCTATTTGTGTATTGAGAGCCGACTCTATTAATTCTGCCTCATGAATAATAGGGTATAATATAAATATACTTATGATAGATATTATTAATCCTGTAATAAGCCCCACTAAAATAGGGGGATAAATAAACTTATTGATCATTTTTTATATACCCTAGTGACAAGGAAAAGTCATTGCATGTCTAACATCATGTGCTGCATCGTGAATAAAATCAGGTGATGCTAAGCCAAAGACCATAATTATAGTTAGACCTATTGCTATTACCATTATTGATGAGAAAGACTCAATATCCCTTGTCAGGAAATAATTAATTTGATCGATTATTTTTATTTTCATATCACCCTCCGTGAAAATTATAATTGATAGTATTAATTTGGTATCTGGCTCTAAATAACTAATTATTTATTACAGTTGCGGGGGCAGCCTCGGATTTTCACCGTGTTCCCACTTGAAAAGTTATCAAGTCTTCTCATTAAATATTAATGAGGCTATTTGTCAATATGATTAATAAATTTTATCATGCTTCCATGCATGGTATGCGACAAAAGTTGATAAAAGTATTATAGTACCAATTGCAATTAGACTAATAAAAGAACCATGTCTTGTCATTACCCAACCCGAAAAGGGATACATCATCAGCCAGCATAAATGACTAAGTGAAAATTGGGCTGCATATAATTGTGAAAAGTCCGATCCATTTGAAGATTTCCTAATAACTCTTCCGGCCGGTGTAAGTACACAGGAGTAACTGATGCCAGAGATTAGCCAAGTTATAATAAGAGTAGACCAGCTAATGTCGTAAAACTTAATCCATAGAGCCAATGCATAAAATGATAACACTATTGCAAAAGATCCTATTAGCATCAATTTTTTGTCAGAAACAATTGTCAATAATTTAGGCACACTCAAAGCTCCTAATATTGATCCAATTCCAAATGCAAGCATAGTGATTGGAAATGAAATTTCACTAAGAGATAAATCAAATCTAACAAAGATTATTGTATTAATAATTATCATTGAGCCACACGAGGCAATAACAATATTTATAAAGAAAAGACCTTTCAACCTTGGATATTTAGTAAATTTTTTTAAACCATAAGTAATATTTTGCAAAAAACTTTGATCTTTAATATCTGCAAACTTTGGTAAAATTATAGAAGAAAGTAATACTGCTGATCCTAGAAAACCGAATACTGTTCCTAAAAATAAAATATTATATGAGAATGACACTAAAATTAAACCGGCGACTCCAGCACTAATAATATTTTCAATATCATATGCAATCTTTGATAGAGACAGAGCCCTTGTATATTCATCTTCATCTGGAAGTATCTCAGGAATTGTTGCTTGGTATATAGGCGTAAATGCAGCTGAAGATACCTGTAAAAATAAAATAATTATATATATTTGCCAAATATCTGTAACAAAAAATAAGGCTAAAGCTGATAGAGCTCTAATAATATCTAATATGATTAAATATAACTTCCTATTAAATTTGTGAGCAATAGCACCAGCTATTGGAGAAACAACAACATATGCCAACATCTTAATTGTAAATATACTGCTCAGAAGAAGGGCTGCATTTTGACCAGTTAAGTCAAAGGCCATCAATGCTAATGCAATTGAGGCAAGACCTGTACCATGTAAAGCCAAGATTTGAGCAAAATATAAATGTCTAAATCTTTTATCTTTTAGAATTGATAGCATTTTACTATTTCTATTCTAATTCAAATTATACTGATAAATTTTGACAGCTTACATATGGAATTGCAAATGAAAACATATTTTGGTTGCGGGGGTAGGATTTGAACCTACGACCTTCAGGTTATGAGCCTGACGAGCTACCGGGCTGCTCCACCCCGCGTCAAAGTGAATTCTTAGATAACACTAACTTAATCAAAACGTCAAGAAACAAAAGTTATATTTATTATTCCTCTGTTTCGAGCCCTGTTGGTATGGGTACATTTTCAGGAACTAGAGATATTCCAGCCCCATCTGCAACTGACTCCAACAGCATACCAAAATCTTTTTCTAAATTATCTTTTGATATTTTCTCAACTCTACCCGCATGCTGCTGTACAACTTGCCTAGTAGCCGCGGTAACCGGCATTGGAACGCCTAACTCCTTTGCAGATTGTAATCCTAAATCTAAATCTTTTAGCAAGAGTGGAGTTGTGAATGTCGTAGTCCAATCAAGATTTGTAAAAGCATTTGATTTATATTGCGTGAAAATTGACCCCATAACTGAATTATTCATAAAATTAAGAAATGCATGCCGTGGTACACCAGCTTTCTGAGCTAATATGGTTATTTCAGCTAGGTTTTGTATTACAACACCTAGCATCACATTATGCGCAATCTTACAAAACCTTGCAAGATCTCCATCACCCACATATGCAACACCTCTTGGTGCGATTGTTTCAAGATATGGTTTAACAGTATTAAATATATCTTCAGGACCGGAAGCAACTATTGATAAAACACCTGCTTTTACAGCTTTACCATTTCCACTAACTGGGCATGATATGTATGACACACCCTTCTCATTTAATCTTTCTCTTATCTCATTAGAGTCCTCTGATGATATAGATGAACAGTCTACAAATATTTGTGACTTATTTGATCCTTTTGATAAAACTCCATCATCACCAAAATATACCTGCTTCAAGTCTTTACCTGTTGATACCATCGTAAATAAGACATCCACGTCGTGCAGCTCATCAAGTGCTGAAACTACATTAGCTCCATATTCAGATAATGGATCAGCCTTAGATTTTGTCCTATTCCATACACTGACATCTTGACCATCTTTTGCTAAGCGACTTGCCATGGGGTATCCCATTCTGCCTGCTCCAACCCATCCAATTTTATGACTCATTTTTTTCTCCTTTTTTAAATTTCAGATTGCCAATCGTATTCTTCAATTATTTTACTGACCTCTTTTAGAAAACTTGCAGCATATGCCCCATCAAAGGCCCTATGGTCAAAGCTTTGTCCCAAAATACCTACTTTTCTTATTCCAATTGTATCTCCTGTTTTATCCTCTATAATTACAGGCTTTTTACTAACTCCGTCAAATGACATTATAGCAACCTGCGGTGGATTTACAATTGGAGCTGTTATATATGTTCCCATACTACCATTATTGGATATAGTGTATGTTCCACCAGAATACTCCTCTTGAGATAATTTATTATTTTGTGCTCGTGAAACTAGATCATTTATTCTATCGTTCAGATCAAGAAGATTATTTTCTTCTGCATTCTTGATTACCGGAACAATTAGGCCATTAAAATTAAGGTCAACAGCAATTGCAAGATTTACTGCCGAAGATAAGAGCAATTCTTGAACATTGAATGATCCATTAATTAGTGGATACTTTTTAATTGCAATTACAATTGCCCTTGAAACAAAAGATAAGTATGAAATTTTAAAATTTGTATTATCATTCTTTTCTTTTAAAGTTGATCTTACTTTATCAAGATTACTAAAATTTACTTCAACTGCCTGAAATGCTTGAGGTATTTGGGGCCAACTTTCTGATAACCTTTTTCCAGTTGTTTTTCTTATTCTGTTGATAGAGACTTTATCATCATAAATTGAGGTATCATATTTAACTTTAACAACACCACTTTGTGCAGGAGTTGATTGAAGGGTTATATAGTCTTCAATCTGTTTTCTACTAACTCTCCTTGTCTTTTGATTTTTAAAATAATTAGCCAATTGATCTAAGTTAAGCCTCTCATTGGCAACAATTCTTTTTGCTATTGGGGTTAATTTAATATCAATATTACCAGCAAATTCATTATATTTCTCGGTTGGAGTTAAAACTTCGCTTAGGTATGTGAACCAATTAGGTGCTTCGGTATCAATATTTTCAGAATTTTCTATCTGAGTATCCGTATTTGATCTCTCAGGAACCTCAACTATAATTTTATTCTCTTCTTTCGGATCCTTGGTTTGCGATTTATCTGCCTCTTTTGTTGGTTCAGATTGCTCTGTTTCCTTTTCATCCTCTTCATTATTTCCAATTATTATTGCAACAGTAGCTCCTACAGATGAAGTCTCTCCCTCAGTTACATGAATTTTTGATAGTTTTCCATCTGATGTTGCCGGGATTTCCATTGAGGTTTTATCCGTCTCAATCTCAAAGAGGACCTCCCCTATTTTGACATTGTCACCAATTTTTTTATGCCACTTTGACACTGTTCCTTCAGTTACTGTTTCTCCAAGTTGTGGCATTAATACTTTCATGAATAAAACCTAACTATTTCAAAACTTCTAAAATTTTATTGTGTATTCTATCGACTGATGGTAAAGCAATATCTTCTAAATTGTCTGCCGCAGGTAGAGGAATATGAGGTGTTGTGATTCTTACTGCGGGCCCATCTAAATCCCAAAATAGTTCATCCACAATAATGGATACAATTTCAGCTCCCCAGCCACATAATCTTGGGTTTTCCTCTACAGTAAATATTCTTCCTGTTTTTATAACTGAGCTAGCGATTGTTTTCATATCCAAAGGAACAAGTGTTCTTACATCAATTACCTCAACATCAATACCGTGTTCTGCCATTAATTTATCTGCTGCTGCAACAGCTCTTGGAACCATGAGTGCTAAAGCTAAAACTGTTGCATCCTTTCCTTTTCGGACAACCTTGGCTGTCCCCAAAGTATCAACATGTTCCCCTTCTGGTACTTCTCCTTTTACAGCATAGAGAGATTTATGCTCAAAAAATATAACCGGATCATTATCTCTTATAGATGCGGCTAGTAATCCTTTAACATCCGCCGGCGTAGATGGGGCTACAACTTTTATTCCTGGTATTGCCATCGCCCAATTCTCAATTGATTGAGAATGCTGAGCACCAAACCGTGAACCACCTCCATTACCCGTTCTAACAACTAGTGGACATTTCAACTGACCATCGGACATGTAGCGAGATTTTGACATTTCATTTGCAACAAAATCCCAGCAAACTGCAAGAAAATCAGAGAACATTATTTCAGCAATAGGCCGCATTCCTGTCATCGCAGCTCCCATAGCAGCGCCTAAAATAGCTTGCTCAGAAATTGGAGTATCAATGACTCTCCTTGGGCCAAATTTATCATAAAGTCCTACTGTTGCTTTGAAAACCCCCCCTGCTTTTGCAACATCTTCACCAATGAATGCAACAGTATCATCTCTTTCCATTTCCTGAGCAATAGCTGCGGCAACAGCCTCTCTATATGTTAATTGCGCCATGCCCAACCTCCATTATCATAAACATTTGTAGTTAAGATACTTTCTGGGGGTATTGGAGAGTTTTTAGCTTCCTCAGTTGCTTCGTCTACAAGTATTTTAACATTCTTTTCAAGTTCATCAATTACACTTTGTTTTATTCCGAATTCTATAAGTCTTTCTCTATATCGTATAATTGGATCATTATTTTTTTTCCAATCGTCAAGTTCTCCTTTGGGTCTATACGAACCCGGATCTGCTCTGCTATGCCCGGATTGACGATAAGTTTTACACTCAATTAATGATGGACCATCGCCGGCTCTCGCTTTTGCATAAGCTTGTTGTGCTGTCCTGTATACCTCGTCAGCATCATTACCATCTATTATTATACTCTCTAAGCCATATGCAGATGCCCGATCCGCAGCGGGATTCTTGACGGCAGTTATTGCCTCAATAGGTGTATATTCCATGTAGTTATTGTTTTCGCATACAAAAACTACTGGTAATTTATAAACTACTGCATAATTTAGCGCCTCATGAAATGCACCAATGTTTGTTGTACCATCTCCAAAGAACACTGTTGCAACATCATCATCCCCAAGGTACTGAGCTCTCCAAGCAGAACCTACTGCCATCGGAAGATGCGCTCCAATAATAGCATAAGAGCCCATAACACCTTTACTTGTATCGGTTAAATGCATAGATCCACCTTTACCTCGCATGAGGCCACAATCTCTTTGCATCAGTTCCCCTATTACCCCCACAACAGATGCTCCTCTTGCGAGAGTGTGAGCATGCCCTCTATAGGTACAAAAACTTTTATCATTTTTTTTCATTGCACAGGCAAATCCAGCAGCAATAGCCTCCTGACCCAAAGACAAGTGACTTGTTCCCTTTACAAGATTTTCTAAAAAAAGATCATAAGCCCGTTGCTCTGACACCCTAATGAGATACTGAGTATTAAATAGCTCCAATCTCTTTTTTTCATCTATATCATCGTTCTTTATTTTCTTATTATTTGCCATCTTAGATCCATAAATTAATATTTATTTGCTATTGGTAAATCTTCAGCAGGAAATAATGAAATAACCTTACAACCTTTATCTGTAACAACAACCTCTTCCTCAATTCTTGCTGCAGAAACGCCATCCTTTGCTGGGCAATATGTTTCAAGTGCAAACACCATTCCAGTTTTAATTTCCATTGGATTTTCTAGAGAAACTAACCTTGATATAATCGGCCTCTCATGAAGCGCTAAACCAAGACCATGACCAAATTGTAAACCAAATGCTTGCATTTCGTCGCTAAAGCCGAATTCTTCAGCTTTTGGCCATACTTTAGCTACTGTATCAGTCGATACGCCTGGCTTGATTAGCTCAATTGCCTTATCTAACCATTCACGACATTGAATGTATGCATCATTTTGTTCTGAAGTTGCAACTCCTACATTAAATGTCCGGTAGTAACATGTTCTATAACCCTGATAAGATTGAAGAATATCAAAAAAAGCTTGGTCGCCTGGTCTAAACATTCTATCAGTAAAGTTATGAGGATGAGGGCTACACCTTTCGCCTGATATTGCATTTATAGCTTCAACGTCATCGGAGCCCATTTCGTATAACATCTGATTAGCAAGCGCTACAATATCATTTTCTCTGACCCCGGGTTTTAATTCCTCCCATATCATATGATATACTCCATCTACCATAGTTGCGGCTTGATTCAACAAGGTAATTTCATCAATATTTTTTATTTCACGTGCATCTAACATAACTTGCTGACCATCCACAATATTGAGGCCCGCTTTTTGAAGTTCAAAGAACATAGCTGTTTCTGCAATATCCAATCCTATTGGCATATCAGAAACACCAGCCTCTTTTAGATAACTCATAATTTCTTCAGCATGAGATTTCATTAAACCAACTGATGGAGGAACAGTACCTCTCATACCTGTCATACCAGCTAGACATCTATTCGGGTCAAGCCAATCACAGTTTTGCTGATGATGGACTGCTGCTGAACCAAAATCCCAAACAAATGGCTCTTCATCTCCAGCAAGTAAAGCAAATCTACAAAGTTTGTCTCGCTCCCACTCACCAATTTTTGTACCTGTTATGTATCTTATATTATTTACATCAAATAATAGCAAAGCCCCCAGGCCTGAATTTTTTAGTGCATTCCTTGATCTTGAAAGCCTATATTTTCTAAGCCTCTGGAAATCTACCCTAGTCTCAAAATCAACTTGTTTAAATCCTGGAGATGCAAGGGGACGATCCCAGCTCCAATTTTGATTTGCGTCTTCTGGTCTTAAAATTCTTGGTGAAAAAACATTTTTATCATTCATAATACTTTGCTTTCTATTGATTTACGCTGGATACATTTGAACTAATTTATATATAATTTTCAGTAAATACAACCCAAATTTTATATTTGAATTATGATTTAAACGTATGCTAATGGGGCAAGTGCATCAACATCTGTGACTACATCTAAAATAACACACTTGTTTAGTGATATCGCTTTCTCAAGTGCAGATTGAAAATCCTTTGGGTTTTCAACTCTAATTCCCTCGGCACCCATATTCTTAGCAATTTCTGAAAAATTTACTTGGTTAAAAGTCCACATTTCTCTCGCTTTTTTTGTTTGTTCTCCTCCATAAACCCTATCAAAACCTCTTTTTGATTGATTTCCAGCACCGTTATTATTAACAACAATAACGGCATTGATACCCCATCGGACAGCCGTTTCAATTTCTGCAATATGGTACCAAAAACCAGCATCCCCAGTAAAACAAATAACGGGTCTATCTGGCACAGCACACTTGACACCAAGTGAAGCGGGAAATGCCCAACCCAAGTGGCCGGCTGATCTAATGTAATTTTGATTTGATGATTTTAAATCATACATTCCACCCATCCACATACCTCCATGACCGGTATCAACAACAACAAATGCATTATCGGGTAAACCTAGAGATAATTCATGGCATATTCTCTCAGGTCTGATAGGTATTGCATCCGATGTAAGTAATGGCCTAAACTCATCATACCACTCTTTACAATATCCTTGAATTTCAGCTACCCATGGTAATCTTTTCGTTATAGATGACTCATCTACATATTGCATCATTTCCTGAAGTGCCATCTTTGCATCAGCCATAATTCCAACTTCAAGTGGATAGTTTCGCCCCAAGACTTCTGGATCAATATCAATATGAATTGCTTTAACTCCAATTTTTGGGATAGTCCAAAAATTAGTAATCATTCCACCCAGATCAGTTCCTATAAATATTGCTAGATCTGCTGCTAAAACAGACTTGTTAGCCGATGCCCTCGAATATGTTCCGACAACACCAACATTTAGGGGGTTAGTTGCATCTATCACATCTTTCCCATTTAATGATGTAGCAACAGGAATTTTTAATTTTTTTGATAATTCATCCACTAAATCACCGGCTTTTGACCAACGCACACCACCTCCAACAATTAATATTGGTTTCTTGGCATCATTTATTATGGACATGGCTTTTTTAATAGAGTGAGTCTCTGGTATTGGCCTATGCGGTGGAACAAACATTCCATCCTCTTGAATATCTTTTGGAACCCCTTCACCAACAATCTCTTGGTCAACTTGACCCTCATTACCCTTAAACTGAAGATGAACTGGACCGGGACACCCTGATACTGCAACTCTGAATGCTTGATTTAGCATATCTGGAAATCTATTTGCGCTATCAACTGTCGCATTGAACTTTGTAACAGGTTCAAACGCTGGAATATCATCAACCTCTTGATAAGCTTTTCTAAATTTGGTTGCCTGATCTCTTCCACCCGTGAGAGCTACTACTGGGGATTTTGCAAGCCAAGCATCCCTTAACCCAGCAGCAAGATTTAATGCCCCAATAATTTGAGCTGCACAGACACCCGGTTTGCCGGATGCTCTTGCATAACCATCAGCCATATATACGGCTGAGGCCTCACCATGAGCATGAATACGCCTAACATTTGATATGGCTTCAAGTTCAACCATGGTTGTTCTCAAAACCGCTGGGACATGAAATATATCTGTTACGCCATATTCAACTAGCATTTTTGCTAGAACTTTTGCACCTGTTAATTCATTACTCATAGCTTATACCTCAAAAATTTTTTTATTATTTTATTGCAAGTGGATTAATTGGTGTACCAACGGCACCCGTAATTGGGATAGATGGTGCTACAAATAAAAATTCATAGATATTATCTACCAAACAGTCTTCTGCAAGCTCTTTTAGGTTAAACATTTCACCCATTGTCATCCCTTGTATTGGGATTGTTATCCAATGCCATGGCTGATTGATACCATCTTCGCTTTGATTAGGTCTAACTTCACAGCCCCAAGTATCACTTGCAAGAGCTGCCAGCTCTGTTCTCTGAACCCAATCTATTGTATCAAAACCCATTCCCGGAGCATCTCCTCCTGGAAATCCATCCCAAGAACCTCTTTCTAGACAATCTTCCATTTGCCCAGTTCTAACAATAACAAAATCACCTTTTTGAATTGAAATACCCTGTTTTTGAACAGTATAATCAAGATCCTCACATGTAATAGCATAACCATCCTCTAGACGACTTTTACCAAGTGCCCTTGCAACGTCTAATAGAACGCCCCTACCTACCATCTTATCCTTTGTTTTTTCAATACCACATTTCTGAGCGCCTGCGGAAGTAACTTCTCTACAATCATATCCATTCCACATTTTATCTTCATAAAAAATATGACCTAGACCATCCCAATGTGTACATCCATGGGTTGGTAAAAAGACAGTATCATCAGCAGCTCGAATACCTCTTTTATCGAGAACTCCTGAGTAAGCGTCTGTTCCTGTTCTTAACATAGAATGAATAGGATTAGTTCTTCCCATAGCTGGATACTTGCTTTTTGCACCTTGTGGTCCGTGATGATCAAAATTTAGGGCGAGTGATATCACTTTTCCTTTTTTAACAAGTTGGACAGCTTTAATAATATCTTCAGCAGTCACATTATTAAGAGTTCCTATCTCGTCATCAGGCCCCCATTTTCCCCAGTTTTTATATTTCTCAGCAGCGTCTCTTATGTCAGCTCGAGTAATTTTCTTTTCTATCATCTCAATTTTCCTTTAGTTTTTATTATTAACTTAATTTCACTCTCAGCCAATCTGCAGACTGAGTTCGATATTTATATATCCTATTATTTGCAACATGGGTTCCATCTTCGATCATATTGAACACAACTTCTCCACTTACAGAGTTTACAAGTAATTTAGATTCTTCTGGCGGCACAACTCTATCAAGCCCTCCTCCAACTATGTATATTGGGCATTTGATATTCTTTGCGCAGTCTGTTAGATCCATTCTGTTCGCGAAATCTCTGGCCTCTTCTTCAGAATTACATTTGCTTCTATATATGAAAGCCTCCTTAGTAAGTCCTGGTATTTTATCAAAAATATTATTCCAATTGAATGGTCCTGTTAGAGATATACATGCAATGACCCTATCATCAAATGCAGCTGCTCTTGGAGCATAATAGCCCCCAAGACTAACTCCCCAAACAGCAATTTTTTTTGAGTTTAAGTCTTCCCTTGTTTCTACATAATCTATGACAGCTGATACAGGACCTTCGTATTCTGGGCAAATGGGTGCATCATATTCACCCTCTCCTTGTCCGGGACCGTCGAATGCGAGTGTTGCAATCCCTCTTTCAAGAAAGACCCTTTCATTAGTTTCCATTTCTTCTTTGGCTGAATCCAATCCCATGCACATAATTACGACAGGCGGATTTTCTACATTATTAGGCTTTCTTAGATTGCCATACATTTCAAGATTATTCCAATTTACTCTTATTCTCTCACCAACTGGGTTACTTAATTTCATAGATTTCTGATGACACTGTACAGCCATATCATGTGCTCTCTTCATTTCATCTGGTTTTTGGACAAATAAGAACTTACCATAATGGTAGCAAACAGCCGCAGTATTATAATGCTCTGAAGCACTTAAATTAAAATTATTCTGTTTTGCATCATCTCCTAATAATGCATGCATTTTTCCTTTATTTTCCCAAGCGACACACCAATCATCCCATTTATGAACAATTGCAGCGACATCATTAAAATCTGACAGTGGGATCCCATTTGAAACAAATCTATGTGCCCAATGTGCAACTGCCATCTGTACTTTTGTATCTTTACTTTCCATGACAAATCCCTTACCAATTACTATAATTAGTTTATATTTAAATCTATTATAGAATAGAGGGCAATAGGAAAAATGTATAACATAATAGTCGGTGGACAAATACATCCTAGTGGAATTGAATTATTGAGAAGTATTGACAATTTTAATGTGAGTGTACTATCTGATTCAAGCCAAGAAACATTAAATAAAAATATTCATGATGCTGACGCCATATTATTACGCCTGCAATCTTTTTCAAAATCATTGATTGATCAGTGCCCAAAATTAAAGATCTTATCACGAAATGGCGTTGGATATGACCGCATTGATATCCCAGAATTAACAAAAAGAAAAATACCTCTAACCATTGTTGGTGATGTTAATTCATCAAGTGTGGCTGAGCATACAATTATGCTTATTCTTGATTTGCTAAAAAGTACAAGACAACATGATCAAATGGTTAGATCCGAGAATTGGAAGGATAGAGATTTATTAATATCAAATGATTTTGAAAATAAAAGAATACTAATTATTGGATTTGGAAGGATAGGGCAAAAAGTTGCAAAAATAGCAGATGCATTTGGTGCAAAAATTTTAGTATTTGATCCTTACATAAAAACTAAAAATAGTTTGCCACTTCATTACCAAGTAATTGATAAATTAGACCCTGGTCTAAAACAAGCTGATATTATCACACTTCATGCTCCTGGCACAACAGAACCCATAATAAATAAACGAGAAATTAGCTTAATGAAAAAAAATGCTATTATTATTAATACTTCAAGAGGTTCTCACATCGATCTTGATGCTCTCTACAGAGCAATAGAAGACAAACATATTAAAGCCGCTGGATTAGATGTTTATCCTATTGAACCGCCAAATATTAAAGAAGAGGGAATCTTCAAACATGAAAATAGTCTGTTTACTCCACACATAGCGGGGTTGAGTTATGATTGTGCCTCAAGAATGGCTCTAAATTCAGCTCAAAATATAATTGATGCCCTAAATGGCAGTTTAAAAAGCGAGTATGTTGTAAATAAAGAAGTGTTATAAGCTACTAATATATCAATTCTTGGATAGATGAGAATAGACTTGTGATAATAATGCACCTTGACAATAGGTTTGCTTATAAGTTTCCGAAGATTGAATTAATTCAAACCATTCAGATACTCTTTTATTGCCTTTCCATAGATCAGGCATTCCAAGGTCTTGCATCCTAACAAGAATTGGCATGATGCATATATCAGCATAACTAATATTTTTTCCTAATAGATACGGCCCACTAGATTTCTCAATCCAATTATCCATTCTATCAGCTGTCGATTTTATTTTTGATGTTGACTCATTCATATCCTTTTCAGAAAAACCGGTTCGACCCATTTTTAATAAGAACTCTTTACGAAGAGGCTTAGATTCTGCAACAGCTATGAATTCCTGTTCAGTCATACCTTGAAAATGGGGCAAGAATGCCATATTATATGATGGAATTCTGACAGATGGGCCCGCAACTTCATCAAAATATCTGATCATTGCTCTCATGTTTGCACAGAGCTCTGGATCCTTAGGTCTAAGTGAATTTAAATCAGGATCAATATCTTCTAGATATTCAATTATCACTGAGCTATCAATTATTATCTTCCCATCGTGATCTATTGCAGGAACAACACCGTTTGGATTTATTTTGAGATACTCAGGCTTTAGCTGGTCACCTGAGAATAAGTCAAGTATTTCCATAGAAAAACTTAAATTTTTATAATGCAGTGTATATCTAACTCTCTGGCTACAAGTAGACTGTAGAGCATTATATAGTTTAAAATTTCCTAAATTTGAATTCATATATTTTTCTATTTATTATATAGGTCAAGTCCATACATATAGTTTGCAGCTTTTAAAAATAATGTTCTATTAACTCCATCCGAATGCAGCCATCCTGCAGCATCTCTTAATAATTTTTCAACACCAAATTCTTTCATATAACCATGGCCACCATGTATTTCCATAGTCCAAGTTGCGACCTTCCATACTGCCTGACTTGCCATTGCTTTGGGTAAAGCTCCTAATGTCCAATCCCATCCTTGATCTTGGTTATCAGCTAAATAGCAGGCCCTATGCGTATATGATCTTGCTGCATCTAATAACATTCTCATTTCTCCCAATTGAGCCCTTATTCCGTCATGCTCTATAAGTGGTCTTCCTCCCTGTACCCTAATCTTCGCCCATTGTTCTGCCTTGTCATAGAGAGCTTCCCCTACACCAAGACAACTTGCTGCAGCAAATGAGTTACTAGATGGGAAAAATTTTTGAAGTAGTTGAAAGCCTTTTCCGATCTCTCCAACTATATTTTCATCTGGAATGAAACAATCTTGAAATATTAATTCTGCATTATTTGCCAGACTTTCGCCCATTTTGTCGTGTACACGTCCAATCGTAAAACCTTCCCGACCCTTTTCTAAGAGGAAACAAGTCGTCCCTTCAAGCATAGGTTTACCTTTTTCAGTTTGAACAAATAATAGATAAAAACTTGCTCTATTTCCGTTTGAGATAAAATGTTTCATACCGTTGATAACGAATCCGCCATCAACTTTTTCTGCAAATGTTCTGAAAGGAGTTGGGTATGGCAGAAAATAATTAGAAGCATTATCAGGCTCTGTTATACCAATACCCAAAACTGCTTCTGGATCTTCAGTAAACGGAACAAGAGCTCTTTTTGCCTGATCTTCGTTTAAGGCTTTTTCCATAATTGTAGCAAGTTTCATAGTCTGTGCCATTGTGACTGAAACACCAACATCACCTATTGCCAGTTCTTCTACAACCATTGCTGTTGTTAGAGAGTCTGCACTAAGTCCACCATACTTTTCTGATAAAGTCATAGTTCTTAACCCAAGATCATTAGCTGATTTTACAATGTCTCCACAATATCTTTTTGCAGGTGTGTCCATTGCATCTAGCTCAGCTGCTTTTGGTTTTACAACATCGTCAACAAATTTCTTAACACTTTCTAATATAGCTTTTTGTTCCTCAGTCTGTATGAACATATCGTGCATAATTTTATTCCTTCTTTATTTTATAAATTCAGCTTTAATATATATATATAATTGATTAATGGAAAACAATGTTTTATGTACGTATAAGCAAGATTTTTAACCAAAAATAAATTTGACTTGTAGATAAAAAATGTTATTCATAAATTTTGGGGTCATAGTTTCAGAAATATCATTATTATGAAATTTTTCTGCACATTAGAGGTATAAAAATGAATCATAAAAATAAAATTTCAAGAAGACGTTTTATAACGGGATCGTCAGCATTTGCAGTTGGTTTGACTCTAAATCCATTCAAATTATTTGCAAATTCAGAAAATAATTTAAACTTTTATAACTGGGATGATTATATTGGTGAAAATACCTTATCTGACTTTGCTGACCAAACAGGAATAAGAACAAAAATGGATTTCTTTGCTGATAACGATGAATTATTTTCAAAACTTAGAGAAGGTAACCCAGGTTATGACATTATAGTTCCTTCGGATATTTATGTTGAAAAAATGATCAAAGCAGGCATGCTGGATAAAATTGACCATGAGAAGATTCCTAATATGACAAATATTGATAGGAATTTTTTGAACCCAGTATTTGACCCTAGCAGAGCTTATTCTGTTCCATACATGTGGGGAACAGTTGGTATCGGATATAATATCGCAAGAGTTAAGGGAAAACCAAATTCATGGGCATCCTTATATGAATCTGATAAATACTCATCAAACATTTCGTTATTATCAGAAGCTACTACAGTTATAGGAATTGGTCTGAAATATCTAGGTTACTCACTTAATTCTACTAATATAAAAGAATATAAGGAAGTTGAAGAATTATTAATTGAACAAAAAAAACATATAAAAGTTTTTGCTGAAGATAATGGGCAGGATCTACTTGCTTCTGGTGAGGTTGTTCTCGCACAAGAATTTAATGGGGATGTTGCGCAGCTTATGTTAGAAGATAGTGATATTAGTTATATTGTTCCAAATGAGGGAAGTATTATATGGGAAGATTGCCTCTGTATCCCAAAAGATGCTCCCAACAAAGAAAATGCCCATAAATTTATCGATTATTTACTTGGTGCCAAAACTGGTGCAGATTTAGCAGATTATATCCAGTATGCGACTCCTAATAAAGAAGCTAAGGATCTAATGGGTCTAGACTATATTAAAAACCCTGCCATCTTTCCAACAGACGAAATTATTAAAGTTTGCGAAAACCAAATATACCTTGGAGAAGAAATAGGCCAAGTTATTCAAGATAGTTGGACCCGCATCCTTGCATCATAAATGGACTATTTTATGACATCTATTGAAAGCAAAAATTATGGCTAATTCTTGGAGCGTGAAGAATAAGCTCTTCATTTTCCTTCTTGTCCCCGGCCTTGCTTGGCTATTATTTTTCTTTATTCTGCCACTTATTATTATTTTTTCGATGAGCTTCGGTCAAAAAATAGATATAATTGGCGTTGAATATAGTTGGAGCCTTCATAATTATATTCGAGCCTTTGATGGAATATATTTTATTACATTATTTAAATCTGTCATCATTAGCTCAATAACAACTCTTCTTTGCTTACTTGTTGCGGTTCCTGTTGTACTTTATATAAGTTTTTCATCAACAAGAATGAAATCGATATTATTAATATCTATTATGCTTCCTCTTTGGACAAATTTACTAATAAGAACTTACTCATTAATTGCTATATTAAGAACAAAAGGCCACATCAATTCATCTCTTGAATTCCTATGGGACTCATCAAATCATTTATTTAATTTTTTAAATCTGGCTAATTATAATATATTCAGTAATTCATTCACACCCCTTAATCTTATCTATAACAATTTTGCAATTATACTTGGCCTTTTTTATATTTATATTCCGTTTATGATCATACCAATTTATTTGGTTCTTGAGAGATTTGATAGAAATTTATTAGAGGCAAGTTATGATTTAGGGGCAAATCATATCCATACATTTTTTAAAATCATTTTGCCAATAATTAGCCCTGCTATAATCTCTGGCATAATATTAGTTTTTATTCCATGTCTTGGTACTTTTATCATTCCGGATTTGCTTGGTGGTGCGGATTCACAAATGATTGGGAATATAATCGAAAGACAATTCAAATCAGCAAATGATTGGCCTTTTGGGTCATCTCTCTCATTTTTATTAATATACATGACAATTATTATTTTCGCTGTGCGATACATCTACACCAAAATATATTCAAAACTTCATATAAGGATGGATATATGAGAAAAATTAAATTAATTCACAGCCCAATTGAATATGCTCGAAATAAGTACTTAAAGACAATTACTTATTCCTTTTTAATCATACTTTATCTGCCAATTATTAACCTTATTTTTTTTAGTTTTAATGACTCTAAAAGAAACATTGTATGGAGGGGGTTCACAACAAAATACTATGAAAAGATGTTTGATAATCAGATATTATTTGATGCTTTCTCAAATTCATTGACGATTGCATTCATATCCACCGTTATATCTACTATTTTGGGATTAAATACTGCTATTTGCCTCTGGAAGTTTAATTTCTATTTAAAAAAGTATTACGACTTAGCTCTGATCTTTCCAATAGTGATACCTGAAATATGCCTAGGGGTTTCTATGTTAGTATTTTTTAATTTTATAAGCTGGCCTAATTTTCAGATTTGGCCTTTATCCTTATCAAGTATTATAATAGCTCATGTTTCATTCATATTCCCATTTGTTGCTATTATTATTAGGTCTCGACTTTCAATTCTAAATAATGAGATATTGGAGTCTGGAACTGATTTGGGGGCGACAAACTTTCAAATAATAAAATTTATAATTATACCGTTTCTGAAACCTGCAATAATAGCATCTTTTTTATTCGCGTTTACATTATCACTTGATGATTTTGTCGTAACTTTTTTTACCTCAGGACCAAATAGCGTTACATTACCTGTAAAAATATATTCAATGGTGAGATTTGGTATAACGCCTGAGATAAATGCTGTTTCAACATTATTGTTACTCATTATTATCATTTCAACTTATTTTGTGATTAAATTTTTAACAAAAAAAAATAGAGTATTGATAAAATGATAAAAAATAGATCATGTATTGAAATAAGTAATCTCAATAAAAGTTTTGGAAATACTCTAGCTGTAGCTGATGTATCTTTTGATATTTATGAAAATGAATTTTTTACTATATTGGGACCCTCTGGCTGCGGCAAATCAACACTTCTTAGACTAATTGCCGGTCTAGAAATACAAGACAAAGGTGGTATTATTATCAATGGTATAGATTGTAGTAAAATACCAGCAAATAAAAGACCAGTTAATATGGTCTTTCAATCTTATGCTTTGTTTCCTCATATGAATATAAAAGATAATATTGAGTTTGGACTAAAATTAAAAAAGATAAACCCAAAAGAGATAAGCCATAGAGTTGCAAATATCCTGGATCTAATAAAAATGAGTGGCTATATATACAAATATCCTGATCAACTATCAGGTGGACAAAGACAAAGAGTGGCCCTTGCAAGAGCAATAGTCAATAACCCAAGTATCATTCTCTTAGATGAACCTCTGTCTGCACTTGATGCAAATTTAAGAATCGAAATGCAACAAGAACTCGTTAATATTCAACGAAATTTAGAAATGACATTTATGCTAGTGACACATGATCAAGATGAGGCTTTATCAATATCATCGAGAATTGCAATTATGGAAAATGGGAGAATTATCGAAACAAATACAGCCACAAATATGTATGAATATCCAATGAAAAAGTATAGTGCTGAATTTCTTGGTAGAATAAATATAATCGAAGGAAACATATTAGAAGGTACCAATGACAAAATTTTCTATACAGAAACTTTTGGTGATATAAAAATTAAAAATAATGAGTCGATTACTAAAACTATGTTGTTAGGTATTAGACCTGAAAAAATAATAATTGAGAATAAGAAAAAAGAGATATTAGGAAGAATTTATGTAAAAGGAACTATAATAAGTTCCACATACTATGGTGATATGACATATTTGACTATTGAGCTACATAATAAAAAAGAAATATATATACATGTTCAAAATATTCATCGAGACTCTTTAAATGAATTAAAAATTGGCAAGAAATTAAAAGCCTCATTTGATATCAGTGACTTAATTCTTTTAGAAAAGTAATACTTTTCTATCAAGGGATTTTTGTTATAATCAATGAACAGATTAAAACTAGATAGGAAGAATAAAAATGTCAATACTTCAGTCCAATAAAGTAATCGCTATAGAAGAGCATTACATTGATCCCAACGTTACAAAATTACAGGAAGCAAATACTACAAATACTCGAATTAGAAATCCAAAAATGGTGTCTAGAATGGAAGATTTCGGGGGTGAAAGAATTGAAGAAATGGACGCAACAGGAATTGACATTCAAATACTCTCAATTGCCCCTCCCGGTGTCCATAATCTTCCAAAGGATATTGCTGTAACAGCCGCAAAGCAAACAAATGACTATCTCGCAAATAAAATGTCACAGAATCCAAATAGATTTAGAGGGTTTGCTGCATTACCGATGCAAGACCCTCAAGCCGCCGCCCGAGAGTTAGAAAGAGCCGTAAAAGATCTTAATTTTGTGGGTGGAATGATTCATGGGCTTACAAACTCGCAATTCGATGATGGGAAGGCTTCATGGCCAGTATACGAAACTGCTGCTAAATTAGATGTGCCGATTTACCTCCATCCTGGTATGCCTCATCATGAAGTCAGAAATATTTATTATAAAGATTATACAGAAGAATTTGCATTATTTCCGCAGGCAGCGTGGGGTTATACAGTTGAGACTGCAACTATGGCAATAAGACTTGTTCTATCAAGAGTATTTGAAACAATCCCAAACCTTAAAATTATACTAGGTCACCTTGGCGAAACATTGCCTTTCTTACTTTGGAGAGTAAATCATAATTTAAAACGTCCTGGTAATGCTCCAATTGAGTTTAGAGAGGTTTTTTGTAATAACTTTTATGTAACAACTAGTGGAAATTTCTCGGATCCAGCACTTTTATGCTGCATGCAAGAGCTGGGAGTTGATAGGATATTATTTGCAATTGATTGGCCCTTTATTGACAACAAACTCGGAACAGACTGGTTTGAAAAATTGGCAATATCAAAAGAAGATAAAATTAAGATATTAAGCGGAAACTCTTCAAGAATATTCAAACTCTAAAATAGATGTAATAGTGTATAAAGACTGATTAAATAGCTTTAAAGTTCTGGTACATCTAAGCCGATGCCAACAACTTCATCCTCAATTGGAACGCGGAAGGCATCATTAAATAAGTTAAGTGATACCATAACTGTTGCCGTTAAAGCTATTTCAACCATTTGTTTTGGTGTGTAGTGATTTTTAAAATTTGCAGCTACATTATCTGGAATATTTGAAGCATCGACCATCATATGATCAACAAAGCTTAGTGCAGCCTTCTCAGAATCTGTAAATGCATCGTGCGTATCTGATGATTGAACATTCTTTATCTTATCCTCATCTACACCAAGTCTTCTTAAATGTTCAATTTGATGAGTTGAACAGTAAAAGCATGTATTTCGTGTTGCAACTTTATATCTAATAAGCGCTTTAAAGGGCTTTGATAATTCGCCAAGTTCCCATGTTGATTGCCAGTAGTTACGAGAGGCCATTCCAAAATCATCAGAATGACCCATAGCACGAGCACTATTATTAATCCTCTGACTACCTTTGGCCTCCTTTAATTCTTTTATCATACCCATAAATTCAGAACTAAATTCATCATCTTTTAATAATGGGACAACTGTATTGTGATTAAGATTTTTATCTAATTGGCTTTTCATATATCTCTCCTTTTATAAAGTCATACTGCACTTGGCATTCTTAAATACTCACTACCATCTAGATTCACAATTATAGAGATCGGTTTATTTAATTGCAATGCTGTCGTTACACCTTCGACTAATTCTGTAATTTTATTTACCTCAATAGCATCAATACCGAAGCTTTCAACAATTTTTTTATATTCAATTTTATCAAAGCTTGTGGACTCAGTGTTATAGCCCTTTTTTACCTGTTTTGATTTCACTTGAGTGAGTGCATTATCAACCATTATAATTTGAACCATTGGAATATTTAGGCGCCTCCAAGTTGCTAACTCTCCTGCATACATAAGAAATCCTCCATCTCCCACAAAAGATATTACTGGTCTCTCTGGTGATGCTATTTTTGCACCAAGTGCAGCACCAAGAGAAAAACCCATAGGAGATAACCCATTTGAAACAAAATAGGTTAATGGTAAATAAGATAACCACGCTTGTGAAGCAAGCGACTTATGGGCCCCAGCATCTGCAGTTATAATTGTATCTTTTGGGACGATTTTTCTTATTTCCTTATACACTAATTGTGGTGCAATTCCGTCGCTTGAGTTATAATCATCACTAACACCAAGTTCATAGTCTTGTATTTTATTAAATGAATCCCTTGCTAAGCTCAACCACTCCTTGCTTGTATCCCTTTGGCCTATGTTATCTTTTAAGAAATCTAATATACCGGACATCTCACCTTTGAGCTCCTGCATTACAGGTTGAAAAGTTCGATCATTCGTGTCTGTGGCATCAATAGAAATAATAGGAACCTGAGATTTAAACGGTCTAATTATATCCCAACCATCTAAACCAATTGTTATAATTAAGTCTGCTTCTTTTAACATTTCATCAATTGGTGTTCCAAACCAACCATACATTCCAATATATAGTGAATTGTCACATGGAAAACTCCCAACAGCCTGCAGGGTAACACAGCAAGGTGACTGTATATGATGAGCAAAAGAGATTAATTCCTCAGAGATTTTTGATCCAACAACGCCAACACCTGCCACAATAATCGGCTTACTTGATTTATTTATTATATCAATTGCATTATCAAAATCACTTTTATCAGGTAAGCTTTGCTCATCGAAATCTGTAATTAGGCTGTTTATTTGTTCCTCATTAATATCAATATCTTGAATTGCCTGGACCGGAGAGATTGGCAGATAGACAGCGCCAGGTCTAGGTTCAATTGATTTTCTGTAAGCTCTATCTAAGAGTTCGACGGCATTGTTTGAGGTTAACTCCTCAGATAGTTTGGTAATAAGCCTACCAAATGAAACAAGCTCAACATCTTGATGAGGGTTCTTAGCTAATAGTTCGGGATCAATTATCGCTGAAAATATAATAATTGGACGCCTATCCAGATATGCAGCTGCAATACCAGAGACTAAATTTGTCACTCCAGGCCCTTTCGTAACTATTACAACTCCTGGTATACCTGTGATTTCACCATAAGTAGATGCCATATAAGCGGCTGTATTTTCGTGATGTGTAAGGACATAATTTATTCCCTGATCTGAGAATGCATTAATTAGGCTGATAGTATCACTACCTGGTGTTCCGAATACTTGTTTAACACCTCTCTTTTTTAAATATTTAGCAATAAAGTCGCAAGTTAACATATCCTTCTCCTATTAATGTTTATTTTTTTCCTACAGGTGCACCATTTTCAATATAAATATTCAAGATATCACCAACTTGTATATCATCGCCAACCCCAACTGTTAAAGATACACCAATATTTGTTTGTATATTTGCAATTTTTCTTGGTTGCCAATCCTTATGACCCAACATATGGCGTATAGTAGAAATTTCTTTTATTTGTCCTTCTGGTGCGTCTATCAAAGCAAATAGAGTATTCCCACATTTTGAACAAATAAATTTTTTGGGGAATGTATACTTACTACATTTATTACATTTATAAAATTGTAATTTTTCCATCTTACACACCCTCTAAAATTGCTGCAGAAACTGTCCCACCGTATCGATAAAGTGTCATACCATAACCCGTGACAATGCCATGATTTGCATTATTTACCTGCCTATCACCTGCTCTATTTTGAAGTTGAAGTGCAACCTCTCCAATTCCATTTAGACCTCCTGCCATACCACCAGGCTGACCAGCTGATAACATTCCACCCCAGGTATTAACAGGCATAATTTGTTCAGCCATGTTATTCAAATATTCTTTTATATTAGAGCCCTTTATAATCTTCAGGTCGTTAAGTTGAGCAAGAACTATAGCTGGATAATCATCATATATACTAAAAACATCTATATCGGATGGCAATAATTTTGCGTTTCTGTATAACTTTTCTACAAAATTTACTATACCTGTACTAGTCCCATCGCCTTCTTGATTATCGTAGTTAAAACTTTGAAAAAAAGATTTTATTCGCACTTGCTTTTCAAGTCTCTTATTATCCTCCGCCGATAAAATAATGGCGAATGCTCCTGCTACTACTGGCACACAGTCGTATCTGCATAATGGATCGGCAATCATTGGAGCGGAGTTATAATCTTCGTGTGAGAGAGGTTTTTTGTATACCGCATTAGGGTTTTTTGATGCCCAGTTACGTTGATTTACAAGAAGATTAGCATAATCAGCCTTCAATAAATTATACTTCTCCATTTGTCTTGTGGTTACAAGCGAATAAACTCCATTTGGACCCCCATGTCCTAGTGGTGAAAGATGGTCTCGCGTTGCGCTATTATAAGAATTTGCTATTTTTGCATAACCTGATAAACCGGTTGCATCACCTGCTAATATCAATATATTCTTTGCAGCTCCAGTTTGTATGGCCCTAGAAGCATGTCCTAACATATTCATGGCTGATGAGCCTCCATTAGTGTCTTGCAATAACCAGTTCAAGCTTAAGCCAAACCTCCAAGCAATATCAATTGCTGAGTCGGGTGAAATAGAAAATGATGAGATAGCAAATCCATCAATATCCGTATGAGAGAGGTTAGCGTCCTCTAATGCATTACAGATTGCATCTCTCATGAAGTTGTGGACGGTATCACTTTCATCAGGATGTCTTGTATATTTAGACTGCCCTATCCCTATAATTTTCGGATCAAATATCATATTTATAAAAAAATTTTAATATATATCATGTAGTATTTTGCTTATATTATTAATATAATATCATAAAAAGATAAATATATTTATCCCAATATGTGAAATAGGAAAACTCAAAGTAATAGAAAATAATGAGGTTATTTAATGAAAAAATTAAATATCTACGATATCGGTGGAGATATAGTTAAAGAAGATGAAAGATATATTGTAAGAGATAATAAGTCTCTCAATAATCTTATAGTTAGTAGTACAGATTTAAAACCAAATAAGAATACCACAGGGCACAAACATCCCGGACAGGAGGAAGTTTATTATTTTTTGAGAGGTACTGGTAAAATGGAGTTAGATAATGATTTGATAGATGTCACTGTAGGTGACGTAATTTTAATAGAAGATAACGTTTTTCACAAGGTCTATGCAGGAAATGAAGGTTTATATTTCTTATGTGTTTTTGACGGTAAAAGAAATCACTAACAACTATCTATTTCTTTTAATAAAAAAATTAATTCACAAGGTATATCGGTAAATCCGAATGTAACATTAGATGCCTTGTGACACCTCCAAAAATTATCTCTCTCAGCCTGCTTTGAGTATAAGCACCTTTTACTATTAGGTCAGCATTTATACTTTTACTGTACTCTAGAATAATTTCTCCTGCTTTCTTCTCATCTCCTTCAAGCGAAACAGCTTTGGATTCTATGCCGTGAGATAAGAGTAATTTTGATACTTCTTCACCACTTGGGCCATCAGTAATTGCTTTCTCTACAGTCAAAATTGTGACATTATTTGCTTTTTTTAGAATTGGTAATGCGGCAAAAACTGCTCTTGAACTCTCTGTTGTACAGTTCCACGATATTAGTACCTCATTTCCAATTTCTACTTGTTTATTCATAGGAATTAGCATGACAGGTCGTCCACCATCAAAAAGTATTGTCTGAATTGAACTGAGACTTGCGCTCTGTAGTTCCTGATAAGGCCTAGATATAATCACAACATTATATACTCTTGATAGATCCCCAAGATATTTTTGACTCTGCAATTCTTCTGATAGCCATTGATAATTCAAGCTGCTAAGAGCCTTGTCTTTTAAAACTAATGCCTCCATGTGACTCTCAAACTTTTCTTTGTATTTAATCACCTCACTGATATTTTCATCATGGTGAACGGTGTCAAATATTATTGACCCCTCTTGCGCAATAAAACTATCTATTCTTTGATGAATAGCCACACCGCTAATACTTGAATTATACACTTTTGCAAGTGATACCGCGCAATCAATCAGGTGAGGAATAGTCTCAGCATATTCGAATGGTAATAAAATATTTTTCATCTATAAACACCTTTTTATTTTCTATAAACCTCTCATAAGCTCGGCAGGATCAATAGGTAATTCTAATTCTTTACCAGTCTTTGCAGATAGATCCATTGCCATCGTAAGCACAAGATTTCTATGACCTTCTTTTGCTGTAGCATGTGGCGTATCTTTTCCGAGATAAATTCGACTAAACCAGGAATTTGTTTCTTCACGAATTGGTCCCCACAAATCTCCATTATATATATCCCCAGGTGGAAAACTTGTAAGGAAATCTACATTTCTTGTTGCCTCTATTTCCAGACCTTCTGGCCTGTATGCTGGTCCCTGATTATACTCTGTAGCAAGAATTACGTCTCTATGTGTGTCTTCAATATCAATCACACCCTTGGTACCTACAACACCAATTTCCAGACCATATACCGCGCCAGGCCATACTTTTGGCAGAGCCCAACAGATATTCATGCTAAATATTGTTCCATCTTCCATCGTAAATACACCAAATGTAGCGTCTTTCGTACCAAGCTCTGACATAATTTTTTCAGTAGAACGGGCGAATATAGAAACTGGTTTTGCTTGATCACCTAGCATCCAGAGAGCCATATCTAAACTATGCGTTCCAGATACCACCATTGGTGTGAGATGTCTTCTATCCTGTGATAATCTAACTTCCCCTGTTGGTGCCATTTTATTCATAAAGGCCCTGACAACAACCGCCGTCGCCTCTCCTATCTGTCCATTATTTATTCTTTCTTTTACAGCTAAGAATCTTCTTCTGAACCTTTGAGTATAACCCACTACTGCATCGACTCCGGACTCATTAATTGCATTAAGTACTTTAAGTGACTCAGTTGCATCCGTTGCTAGTGGCTTTTCAATTAATAGAGGTAATTTTCTTTCAACACTTGCTAGAATTGGTTCTACATGGCTCCAAGTAGAAGTTGCGACAATCACTGCGTCTACCTCTGGTCTCTCAATTAATTCTCTAAAATTAGTTGTAAAAAAATCTGCCTTTATATCATTCTTTAATTTCAGTCCTAGATCTTCATTTATATCTGCGAGACCAATCCATCCAATACCTGGATATTCTTTTGCAAGAGTCGAACGCATTCGACCGACAACTCCACAACCAACTACAGCTAAACCCAAGGTCTTCTTATTTTCCATATTACATCCCCATATACTGAATAATTATTATTACTTATTATTCTTGATTATTCAAGAAATTCATAACTCCTTGATTAATTTTATAGCTAATTCTTTTTATACTTTTTAATTAGATCAGGTCTATGTTTTTTTGTAATTTCCATAGATTTTTTTAATCTCCAATCTCTAATATCTTTGTGATTACCCTCCAATAGTACCTTAGGTATTTCGAAGCCATCATAATTTCTAGGTAAAGTATATTGAGGGTATTCAAGAAGGTTATTCTCATAACTTTCGCTATCTATTGACTCCTTACTATTAATAACGCCATCAATTAAACGAACACATGAATCTATAATATTTATTGCAGCTATATCTCCATTTGTTAAAATATAGTCACCAATTGACAACTCAGTTGCCCCGGTGGCTTCAACAATTCTTTGGTCAACCCCCTCAAATCTTCCACATACAATAATTAATCCATCTTCAAGTATTAAACTCTTTGCGATGCTTTGATCATATTTTATACCGCGTGGTGCAGGAATAATAATTGGCCTGTTATCACCTTTTGACTTGATATTCATAATAATTGGAATTACCACATCAGCACGTAGAATCATACCTGGACCTCCTCCGGATGGAGGTCCGTCAATCTTTAACTTTTTATTTTCTTTAAACTTATCAATGGCAATTATTTCAAGGTCCCAAATTTTATTTTTTAATGACCTGCCGACATTACTAAAATCTAGGGCACCCGGGAATATCTCAGGTGTTGTAGTTATTATAGTTACTTTCCATTTATGATTTGTCATACCAAACTATACCTCAATCTAATTAGGAGTAATAATCCTTTACATAGCAAATTAACTCATCTCCATCACGACACATAAAATCGTTATAATTATTTAAGTATACCTTGTTTAATCTCGCTTATTAAAGAGTACTAATAATGATGATTATTTTTCATCTTCTATTTTTGGTTTCTCTTCTTCTGCAGGAGCTTCGGCAGCGGTCTCTTCAGCCGGGGCTTCTTCTACTGGAGCTTCTTCTGCAGGAGCTT
>TARA_B100001057_G_scaffold96324_3_pt1 | contig 28891 bp, 40 predicted proteins | sample TARA_B100001057 | Tara Oceans TARA_B100001057 (sample SAMEA2621839) | marine metagenome | biome: marine biome (ENVO:00000447); feature: surface water layer (ENVO:00002042); material: "saline water (ENVO:00002010), including plankton (ENVO:xxxxxxxx)" | depth 5 m
GACTGGGAAAACTAGATGCTCAACAATTATCTAAAAAGAAGACTTACAAAGAATAACTCGGGTCTCTTCATTATGTATCCAAGTGGAGCAGGTGGAAACTTCTTTGTCTGGTTGTGTTTACAATGGCCTATTGAACACGTAAAAGACAATTCAAACAAAGATGAGATGGATGAAAAAGGTGTTGTGTATGTTACTGAAAACAATGAGTACATGGCTTATTCTACTTCTCAAGACTATGTAGAAACTATGCACTTGAAAAGTTTTTTTACAACAGATTTTGAAAACTTTCATTTTCATAAATCATCATATCAGTTTATATTAGATAACTTAGACAATACAATTTTTATTGACACATCAAAGTGTGAAAAATTTATACATAAACTATCAAGAATAAAAAATGATAATAAACAACCAAATCCTAATGAAGTCATTCGTTTTTATGAACATGCCAGACATTATAATAATCTATATAAATTAATGAAGAAAAGAAAAGACAAAAATATTTTGTTACTTAATTATGAATCTTTTGTAATGAAACAGACAACGAATTCAATTTACAAATTTGTAAATTTTGTTAATCCATTTTTACCCAATCCACTTTCTATAAACAATGTAAAAAACCAATTAAAAGAATATCACTTGACAAATTTGAAAATATTAGATAGTATATAGTATGAAGAAAAAAATTAAATGGATTATTGTTGGATATGAGTATGAAGGAGAAACTCCATATACGTTGTTAATAGCTGGCGATGGTTCGGGTAAGACTAAAAAAATAAAAGGCGTAATGTAATGTTTTCAACAGCAGATGATATATTTGAAGTAGTGAAAAACTTATTTAAAAAGAAAGTTAAGCCTACACCAATATCAAAAAAAGAAACCAGTCACGAAGAATGGATAGAAGGATATTGGAAGTGGAGAAAAACACAAGATGACTACAAAATGGCTGACAAAATCAAATCCAAAAATTAGTGGTTCAGGCTATCTTAAAATTTTTAAACACAAAGTCAGAATAAGCAAACATGGTGTTTGTGGGTCTTACATAGATTGGTGCGAAGATAATTGTAAATCCAAATGGGGTTGGCACTTTGAAGATACAGAAGCAAAGTATGATGATTGGGAACCTAATGTACATTGGAATAATTGTCAAGCAGTACTAACATTTGTTAGTAAGAAAGAAGCATTTATGTTTGCACTACATAATATAAAACATAGCGGAGAGTAAGATGCACGTAGAAGAAGAAATAATTAAACTACATTGTACTGACAACAATCAATGGGTCACTGCTGTAGTTACAAACAGAACGTCTGCACGTATATCAGTTATTATAGATAAAGCAGTAAAACTTACACTTGAAAAGCACTACAAGAAACCTGGAATGTTTGTTGGTAACAAAGGTGGATACGAGTTCGTATACAATGTTAAAAATTCTTAAAGCAAGATTAATTGAGTGGTTATATCAACCAGGTGATGCTGGCTTCACTTCAAATAATATATCTCCAGAACGTTATCTTAAAGACTTATTAATGCACGAAGCTGATTGTATTTTTATAGAACAATCAAATTATCATGTGTATCAAGAACTAGAAAAACTTTGTCCTTCTGGTTATCAAAAACAATTTATAAAAACATCTGATGCTGATATTCCTTGTGGCACTATTGCTATTTCAAAAAGATATCTCAAAGCTGAATCTATAAAATTACCTTCACATAAGAAAAATTTAGATGCTGGCAATCCAACTATTATTCCAACCTTCACAATAGGTAATCAACTATTTCTTATTGGTACCATGCCACAAAACATTCACGTTAATTTAGATAAACAAGAAATAAATCAGTTGAACACTTTACTTGAAAAAGTTTGGAATGGAGCCAAAGACTCTGATATACTTGCTATTCCTGTATGGGACAAATATAATAACAAGTATGATGTACATACTTGGTTAAAGTCTATACCTACTATTGATTATGAATATGTATTTGATTATATTGTTGAAACGAATGCAATAGGTATTATTGATGATGTAATATCGGATACAAATAAGTTACAAACTATTAGTTTAGGTGAAACTAATATATACTCCTACAAAACGTTAGATGTGAAACATAGCAAAAAAGAAAATGCTATTCTTCTAGAATTTGATTTGTAGCTTCAATGATTTCATCAACTGTATATCCGCCGCCATATCTTCTTTCAATATCTTCTTCAACACACTTCTCGCCATGTTGAACTTCAAGAACGTGACAATGACTATTTGTTTTATTTTGTCCTTGATGCCAAATTTTTTTATCAATTGAAAATGTTTGATTCATTGATAACTCAGCTTCTTGTATGCCTGCAACACCATCTGTTTTCATATGACAAGTGCCTTTTAATATATACCAATGCTCAGATCTATAGTGATGTCGTTGCATACTTAAACTAGAATTAGGCTGTATTACAAGTTCTTTTACTTTGTATCCATTTCTATCTTGTAACACTCTATACCAACCCCAGTTTCTTTTTACCTTAGGTTGTTTCCAATTTTCAAGTATTGTGCTTGATGAATTTAGTTTGACGTTTCCGCCAACACCATATGCAAATTCTATTTTATCGCGATACGTATCATACTCAGGAACATTGCCTTCGTTTCTATCTCCGCCATTTGCAAATATTATTTTTTTATCAAAACCTATTGTTGACATTAATTTGAATATAGCACCACATGATGTATCATCAGCATCATCAAAACTCATTACATTGTCTACCATTTGTAGATTTTCAATAACAGTTTTTCTTTCATTAAAACTCATAAAGGCTTGACCTTTTTTACGAGTCAGCCAAGCATCTGAATTTATACCAACAACCAATTGGTCTCCTAGTTTTCTAGCTTGTTTGAAAAGTTCAATATGCCCTGAGTGAATAGGATCAAATCCGCCTGTTACAAGAACTATGGTGTGCGACTCGTGTTTATATAGTTTGTCATTCATTATATATCGCCTATCTATGTTTGTGCAACGCTACGGTGTGACTTTTTGTTATACCACCTTCTCCTATGTACTGTTCATTATGTTTAGTGTTATGTTAGTTTCATTGTGGATGAGCCACACACCATAGTTTATATCGTATTATGCTACCTTTTTATTTATTTGTCAAGTGTTTCTTTAGAAAAAATAGCATTTCCTGATACTATAAATAACACTACAATGGCATTGAGATATTTCATGAACAAAGAGACAGCATTAAAAGAATCAAAAACTTTCTGTATGTTGCCCTGGACACACCTACATTCGTGGCCAGATGGCAGAGTACTTCCATGTTGTATGGCACCTAGCGATCAAGTACTTGGTGATTTAAAAGAACAGTCATTTGAACAAATATGGAACTCAACAAAACTTAAAAAAATGAGAACTAATATGCGTGAAGGTCGTGCGTGTAAAGAGTGTTCAAGATGTTATGAAATGGAAAAGTCAGGTATGCCTACTACAAGAACATGGGCAAACAATTGGTTTTCAAATCACTTTGATAAAGTTGAGTCAACTAAAGTTGATGGCACAGTTGACAAAGTTAATATACCTTATATTGATTTTAGATTTTCAAATATATGTAATTTTAAATGTAGAAGCTGTGGACCAGAATTATCATCGTCATGGTATGACGATCAAAAGAAATTATATGGTTCAAGTCCTACTGAAAGAAAAATTATTAGACCTTATAAAAATGAAGAGATGTTTTGGGAAAAGGTTGAGCCGTATATGGATGGATTAGAAGAAATATATTTTGCAGGCGGTGAGCCTCTTATTATGGAAGAGCATTATAGAATTTTAAAGAGACTTGATGAAAGAAAAATGTATCATGTGAGATTAAAATATAATACAAACTTTTCTCAAATGGTATTTAAAGGTATGGATGTTTTAGATATATGGAGTCGATTTGAACACGTTAAGATTGGTGCATCATTAGATGGAGCATATGAACGTGGAGAGTATATTAGAAAAGGACAAGACTGGAATCAAGTTTTAGAAAATGGTCGTAACATGAGAAACAGATGTCAAAATGCATTTTTATTTTTATCATCATGTTTAAGTGTGTACAATTCTTTTCATATGTCAGATTTTCATATTGACTGGATTAAAAAAGGCTGGATTGATCCTGTAGGTGGAAGTTTAATTAATCCATTAATGACACCAGAAGAATTATCTATACAAATACTACCTAAGTATATGAAAGAACGATTAACCCAAAAATGGGAAGAAGCAGATACGTTTATGCGTTCACAAGGAAATACAGAAGGTAGATATAAAATGTTGACTGATCATTTGTGGGCAAAAGACAGCACACATCTTATACCAGAGTTTATTAAAAGAACTGAAAAAGTAGATAAAATTAGAAATGAAAACTGGCTAACAGTTTTTCCTGAGTTAAGTGACCTTGCCAAGTATGTCGGGAGTCAACCAGTCAACCAGCCTTAAATTTCCAGGCTTACCAAAATGCATTCCTTTATCAATTGTTAGTTGATCAAAATCTTTAAACATATCTTGCACTACTGGAAAATTATATCCTTCAGCTTGTGGTCTATAATTTATCCAATAAAATGTTTTTGATTTTTTGTGTTTAATCATTTTATGAATAGTATCTACGTTTTGATAATATTTGTCTTTTGCTACTAAACTATTCATGTGATGCTCCCACCATAGTCCAAAAAAGTTTTTAACTTCATCTTCTGACTTGTTAGGAGATATATTTTCTTTTACAAAATGTTTTTTATATATTTCATCAAATGCATCTGCAAATTGTAACTTAACAGCTTCATTAGAATGTTTACTAGATCCTGCACCAAGTCCAGGAGATAAGTGTACCCAATGTTTATTGTTATCCCAGATTTTAATATATCCGTCATAGTGTGTTGTGTCGTAACCAAAATCTAGTTTTTTATCATGTGCTTCTAATCCCAATAACATTCTATCATGTGTAGTAAGTTGAATTATATAATAATCTGGATTGAATTCTTTTTCAAGAAATTGTATAACATAAGGATAGTAGTCTAGCGAAGCCGCACATCTCCCAGCATTAATAACTTGATTCTTTACGTTTTGTTCTAGTAGTTTTTCATGGAGTATATAGGGATAAGTATGTGTATGATGTATATTTACACCTTCTGTCCAAGAACAACCAATACAGGCGATTTTTAACATATGAATAATTTACCTAAAAACTTTTGCATAATACCTTGGATATCAACTGAAACCACAGCACTTGGTAACGTGAAACCCTGTTGTATTTACTATAATAAGATAACTGACGAAAATGGTCAACCATTTCATTTGAATAAAAATACAATGAGTGAAGCTTTCAACAGCGAATACATGAACGATTTGCGACAGCAATTTTTAGATGGAAAACGTCCAGGTGGTTGTCATCAATGTTGGGGTGAAGAAGATTCAGGTAAAGCATCAAAACGAATTAGAGATAATCAAAGATTTAAACATTTAATCACAGAACCAATTATACATGGAAAACAAAATCCAAGATATTTAGATATCAAGCTAGGTAATATCTGTAATTTAAAATGTAGAATATGTGGACCATATGCATCATCTAAATGGTTAGCTGAACAGAAACACTATGACAAACAAGATGGCAATGATGAACAACATAAAAAATTAGATTGGCCAGAAACCAATCATGAATTTTGGCAAGACATTGAAGAAATATTACCATCAGTTGAATTTATGGACTTCACTGGCGGTGAACCATTGTTGATTAAAAAGCATTATGAATTACTAGAAAAATGTATAGAGCTTGATGTTGCTAAAAATATTGGGCTACACTATAACACAAATGGAACACAATTGAATATGAAAGCACTCAATGAACTATGGCCTAAGTTTAAAATAGTTGATTGTCATTTTTCCATTGATGGTGTTGGAGAAAAATTTGAGTTTCAAAGACATCCAGCCAAATGGAATAATGCATTATCTAATATGTCTATATTCAACAAGAAGCGATCTGATAAGTTTCATACTCAAATATGTCATACAGTAAACGTAATGAATATATATTATTTGCCAGAGTTTTTAGAATGGGCAGAGTCTTTTGGCATGGGCGTTTATATCAATAGTTTGCACAAACCCTTGCATTATAATATTAAGTGTTTACCAAAACATATCAAAGAAGCAGTAACAGAAAGATTAAGTAAACACGATAGAGCTGATGTTAGGTCTTTTGTAAGCTTCATGAATAGTGAAGATTTATCTGGTGATTATTGGCAACGTTTTTTAGCATGGACACAAAGAAAAGATCAATTTAGAAAAGAAAACTTTGGTGAAGTGTTTCCTGAGTTAAATAGTTTAATACAACAAGGAATTACAGCATGATTAGAAGGTTAATAAACAAGATTAAAGATATGTGGTTTGACTTTAAAGTATGGCGAAATTACAAGAAGAAACTGAAGAAACTCAAAGAAGAAGACCCATTTATATATAGATAACATAAATACTACTGTTAACAAAACAACATACGTATTATTAAATGGAGAATAACCATGGCTTATTTTGAATGTAAACAATTATTAGGATCTAACCCGGATCAGGTATTTGCTGATATTACTGAGTTTACAACAACTAATGAATTATCAATCCAAGAACTAGATAATTACTTAGACTCAATTACAGAAGAACATGAAGGTTATAACAAAGCACTTGCGGCAGACGGCAAGTCAGTTTGGTATATCTTAAAGTTCAACGATAAAGAGGCGAGAGACTCAGCAAAAGCAAGTAAGATTTCAAAGGGTATTGACTTACCTTGGGAACCAAATGGCGGTGCGGCAAACCGTGATGAAGAGGGATACCCAGTTGACGCTGACGATAGAGCGGCAATTATGGCTGTCAAAGATGACAATCCAGCATATTTTGTAATTTAAATTTAAATTAAAATTAAAAGGCTAGTTTTACACTAGCCTTTTTCTAAGTTCATCTTCCCAGGACGGGATTTCAATTGATTCTGCTCTTTCAATATTGTGTCTTACTTTTTCAGTAATATTTTTTTCTTTAAACATATTTTTTAGTTCACTTAATTCAAGATTGCATATCTTATCAATATTTGCTAGATATCCTTGATATCTTTCTGCTACATCTAACTCATCAAATGAATAATCTATAAACTCTTCATACATTTCAAATCCTATAGATTTTAAGTATTTGTACATACCCTTTGGTCCGTATGCTAAAAACATTTTGCCATGCAGTAATGGTTTCCAAGTTTTTTCAGTAATAAAAATACTTGTATCACTAGTTACACTTTCTAACACAAAATCAAACATTGCTTCATTGTATTGTTCAGGCATAATTTCTTGATTATGATTTTGATCAATCTGTAAATTATTAAAGTCTAATATTCTTTGCTTACCGTCAAATGCTTTTGCATTTTTAATCCAGTTTGCCGGTGTTGGTTGATTTCGTTCCAGCCAAGATATATGTCCTTTGTTTTGATATCCTTTATCAAAAATATAATCTAGTGTTTGAAATCTATGTAATTTTGGAACAGCATTTAAACTAATAAAATGTTTGATTGCATTACTAGGACTAACAAACTGTTTAATTACTTTCCTATCATTTATATATTTTCTTGTTCTATCTAATAGTGCCAATGGTATACTAATTGTGTTGTTAACATTTTTATTATTATTTGTTTTATTGTACCATGCTTGTAAATTTTCAAAAAGATTAACATCTGAATTTATAAAATAAACATCAGCCGGATCGTAACCAGCCACTATTTCATTTAATGAATTTAGAGGACTTAAATCTGTTTCTCCCTCAAGTATATTTTTAATTACTAGTACAGCAGATTTCTTTTGTCTTTTTATTTCTCTGTAATCTGCATTATTTTTAATAATACTTTTTCTAGCTACCGAAGTAGCAGTATCACAATCAGCTATTATTATTTCAACCATTTTAATAAGTCCATAAAGTTTTGTCTTGTATCTTTCTTTAAAAAATGTTCTCTGTTATGTTTCAACTTTGGAACAATTTTTTTATATATACTATTTAATTGATTTATATCCATAGCACACAATCTTTCAACTTCGCTCATAATATGTGCATATCTTTGTTTAAGACTTGCCATTTTATCATATGATTCATTAAACATTTCTGGAAATGTTTCGTATCCTTGATCTCTCAAATACTGCAAACAACCAGGGCCAGCTGTTACAATAAACGGATGATAGTTCATCATTGGCTGATAAATTTTTTCAGTTATAAACAAAGGAGCAGGTGCATCGTCAAATACAGTTTCAGTAACAAAACTGAAATATGTATCTGCAAAGTGTTCTCTTTTTAATATACGTTGATTCATTCCTTCTTCAATAGTATTCTTATCATGATCGAGTATAATTGGTGTTTGATTTTTTGACCAATGCTCTGCGTGTTGGCTTTTGATTTGTACTTCTTCATCTGTGTATCTATCAACAAAGCTAAAATTATTAGGATCAAAATATCTGTTTAAGAAAGATATTATTCCATGTTTGTCTAAGCCTTTTCTAAAAAGTTCAGATACAATTAATACTCTATGTTCTCTAGGATTTGCATTTTTACAAAGATATCGTTTAGATCTGATTTTATCTAAATCAAGATTATCAATATCAACAAGTTCATCTTCAATTGATACTTTTTTCTTTGGATGATCTGAAAAGTATCTTACATTACATTCATGTCTGTAATTGTGTTCAAAAATATTAAATGGATAAAAATTTACATCAACATCCCATCTACTAGTATTATTTTTATATCTTTCCCAATTTTGTGTTATATTCAAATCACCATACACAAAGAAAACTTTATTAAAAGCAATACCCATATCTCCTAGCGACCATATAATGTCACCCATGAACCTATCCATTTTTAAACTAAATCCTTCAGACGGAAACCAAATTAAAATTTTAACATTGGGTTTATTTTTTATAAGTTCTAATATATCTTTATCAATGTTGTAAAAAACATTTTCATAATAAAATGCTAAATCAATCCATTCAGGTTGTATATGATAATAATATATTTCATTATCATTTATATCACTTATTTTACATTGTTTGTATTCTATGTCTGCAACACCAAACATATTTTCAAGATAGTTATGCTTTACATTTTGATAACCAATTGTAGATTGTTTTCGTTTATGTGGTACAACAGAATTAGATATTGGCCTATTATTTTCTAGCCATGTTTGATATAATAAATTAATCATTATCAAAATCTCTATTGTTATACATACCTCTAAACGATTCAAAAAATCTATATAAAGAAAGTAATACTATTGCCCATGCACCACTTTGCCAACCAATGTAAAAGAAAGATGGAGATATAATTATTGCAACAAAGAATCCCCAATAACGACTTTTGTTTGTTTTACTTGCAACCAGCGAAACTGTAATTAACGATCCAATGATAGCTATAGCATTGTTCAAGTGAAAGAACCAGTCGTTTAATATATATTCTATCATGCGTGTCTGTGCTTGATCCATTGTTCAACTACTTGTTCTGCAAATGCCTCATGACATTCAGCTGATGGATGTCCAATCATCTGTTTTCCAAAGTCACCTTCAATGTAACCTTTGGGTGGTTTGTTTATTTTATCTTCTTCAAGATTACCAGTGAAGCCATTGTCAATACCCCACTCGCATAGTCCTTTAGTTTTATCATGAAACCAAAATCTAGTCCAGTCAATTAGTCCGTACCAGATTGCAAGTTCTTTTTTGCTCTTAATCATTTCAATCATTTTATTGCTGAATATTTCTTTCCAACAAAATATTTTAAAATTCTTTCCACATAATCTTTGTAGTGTAACAATTCCTGATAACAGTCTTACTAATTGTAAAGTATCTGAATGACAATGTTTAATATAATTGTCTATAGCATTCGATATAGCAACGTCACGGTCTTTCCACCAATTAATATCACCAGAACTTTTGATCCATGTATAATCTTCTTTTGTAATAACTGCTTGTTCGTGATCGCCATCTTGTTGTTGTATAGCTTTGTCTACAATAAGCTCAAATCTATTTGTACCAGTTAGTTGTAGTATAGATACATCAGGATTATATTCACACCATGTTTGAACAAAGTTTCTCATATTCATTTCATTGCCGCCGCCACCTTGTGCAACATTTAATACTCTGTATCTTTTCTTTAAATGATTGGCCCAGCTATCAGGTGCGTGTGTAAATGAACAACCTGATGTCAATATAGTTACAGTTGCCATTATACTACAAACTCCACTTTTAATCTTGGTCTTATTCCTACACTTTGTATTCCTAAATCAAATTTTATCTTATCAAATCTTAAATTATATTCATTATTAAATTGTTCTAACATCTGTTCTCTTCCTTGATAAGGAATGCTTTCATCAATATTTCCATTGTCCAACGGCTCTCTAGTTGCTCCAATTTCTAAAAATATATTTCTATATTCTCTGAGCATATCGTTATCCATTTGTTCTAAAGAAGTTGTTTCAACTTTCATATCAATAACTTCAATACCTACTAATTTACTAATTCTTTCAATTTCTTTTTTAGTCCACGGATAATGATAAAAACCAAATTTCTTATCACGTTCATGATTTTTAAATGTTCCTGGTCTTACGTGTCCAAATATTCTTCCGCCTGGCCCTACAATCTCTTTGAATACCTGCAACATTTTACAAATGGTTTCTTCATTACCAAAGTTCAAAGCACCAACACAATATATCATATCAAAGTTAGGTTTTTCTCGAGCATAGAAATCAAATACATCTTCAACTATATCAGCTCCGTTTACACCGTCGTGTACTTTTTTATAATCAATTAAATCAATACCAGTTAAATTGTTAATTACGTTTTTAAAATTATTCATACCACAACCAACATCAAGAACACTATTTGGTTTTAACTGTTCGTTAACATATTCAATACCTTTGAATCCAGTTTCACTTCTATAAAAACTTAGATTCTTTAAAGCATTAGTTGTAGGACGACTAAAATGTTTAATCATATTTTGTTTATGTTCTTCGTATGGTATTTCTATCATTTTATTTTTTCCCAAATCCACTCATGACAAAAATACATTATTGCACCAGCAGGAATACTTGCAAGTGATAATCCTAATGTATATAACAGGTCTCCTCCTGTTATTACTGCATAACTCATAAACCAAATTAGGCCTAATATTTGCCAAGTACAAGTTTTAAATATACGTCTGAGTGGTAACTTTATCATATTGATATATTAATTTTCCTTATTGTCTTTTTTGAATTTGATACAAGTGTATTTACATTGTGTATACATATCTCTTTAAACAATGACCATTCTAAGTCTTTACGATATAGCTCATGTATTGAATTAACAAACTTGACCATTCTTGCTGTTGGATCTGCTATTTCATCATATCCTTCATCAATAAACTTATTGAATGTTTCGTATCCTTTGTTTTGTAAATGTTTCATAAAATGTTGTGTTGATAAAACTGCAAACGGATGCATATTTGCTATTGCTCTGTATGTTTTTTCAGTAGGATGAAATTCTTGATTACCATCAAAATGTGTTTCAGAAATTATACTGAAGTTGCTACCTTGATATAAAACTGGATCATATGGATATCCAATATAATGATTATTTTCAACTTTAATATTATCCAGATCATTGCCGCCGTCGATACCAAACATACTCCAGGCTAATCTTCCAGAAAAGTCTTCATCGGATAACAATTCATCAAGCAATGGTTTTCTATTTGCTTTATTGGCCTTGCCTCCTAGAAACAAATATCTTAATGTGCCTGAGTTTGTTAATTGTATATCACATTCTTTGTCAACAAATAATCTCTTGTAACAATCTAATTCGAAATTATCAATTACAATGTTTTCACCAATCCATTTAAATTTATCAAAAGCACTTAAAGAGAATATCTTTACTCTTTGATGGGGGTTTATGCTGTCAAATTGCGTCTGTAAGTACTCGTCATGCTTGTATGGGTGCTCACGTATATAAGAATATAGGATGGGCTTTGTAATGCCCTTAAAAACTGGTTCGTTATGTGAACTCGCTATAGCAACATAGTCAGCATCTTGTTCGTTATTAACATATTCAACATCAGCAAATCTTGTTACTGATTCTAATTCATAATAGTATTTTGGATGTCTGTAAATTTTTTTAGCCATTATCAATCCATGGTTGTATAACTTCTTTTGTAAATTTTTCTTGTGCTGACGTAGTAGGATGTCCTCCAGGAAAGTCTGTAAATCCTCTATCTTCGCACCATTCTTTTAAGCCTTGCTTATTATAAAACCACCAAGTCTTTGTGTCAATATTTTTTTGTAATTCACGAACATTTTCGTATGAGTGTTTGAATAAGTTATGATGCCATGCTTTAAAATTTAATAGTCTAATATTTCTACTTTCGCATAACCACTGTACTCTCAAAATACTTTCAATTGTTTGTATATACTGATATTCTTGATTATGAAATTCTTTCATGTATACAGACATTTTATCATCTAAATACTTGTTTTCAAATTTCCAACCAGGCCCGTATCCGCCTCCACTTTTTAACCAAGAACTTTTTGCTCCAGGATGCCATTCACCTGTTACTATTTGATTTGTAAGTCCTGGATTGTTCTTAAAATGTTCTTTAATTTCTAGATAAGGAGACTCTTCATCGTTGAAGAAGAATTCAAATCTGTTTGGATCACTCCAACCAATGATTACACAATCTACATCTTTGTTTGTTATTATTTTGTGTACAACATTTCTTGCAATTAGTTGATTGCCTGACGCCATTTCGGCACCAAATATTACTTCATGATTTTTTATATGATGTGGCCAAGCAATGTTGGGTTCTACACAATGGCCGGTAAAGCTGTCACCACCAGTTACGATTTTCATTGTAAACCTTTAGACCACTCTCCAAAATTAGTTATTTCCCATTCAGATTGTCCATACTTTTCATAGTCCATTTGTTGTTGATGTCCTGGACAACACTTTTTAAATTGTGCCAAGTCTTCAATTTCTGATATTAAAGCCATTGGACATGGTTCAGCTAATATTTCTGTAAGTCTTTCTCTAGCACAAAGTCTATTTAGATAATCTATGATCTCTGAATGCAGTATACCTTCTTGAAGACAAATCAAAAATATTTCTTTGCCGTATTTTCTTAACAGGTTTTCTGTTTTGTTGATTAATGCAGGATCTGGATGTGACATTCTAAGATTTTTCTTTAACCTTCTTAATAACCTTGTTGTAGTTTGCCGCTTCTCTAATCAGCGACAAGTTCATTCCTTTTTTATCAGCTGTTCTCAGTATAGCTTGAACGTCTTTTGGAAAACAGTGACCGCCAAAGCCTCTTTCATTTGTGACTTTAGAATGTCCTTCACCTATACGTTCGTCGTCAGTAATATACTGTCTTACTGTATCATAACTTATGTTATTTATTTTCTCACATAGATCATATATCTGATTAAAGAAATTTACTTTTGTTGCTAAGAAACTATTTCTAAAATACTTCGCTAATATCAACTCTTCTGCAGAACCCGACTTGTATATTGTGTGCGTTAGCAGTGGATTAAACAGTTCAATCCAAAACTCAGGATTACGATCACTGAGATACATTATTTTTTGTGTTGCAAAATCTTGTGTGGCAGTTTTTGCTCTTAAAAATTCTGGGCTAAATGTTATATCTCTACTAGAGTATTTTTCTGTAAGTTCTTGCCAGCCTTCTAAACTGATTGTACTTTTAATTAATATTGGCTTATCAGCTGACTCTTCAATACAGTCAAATACATTTTGCATATTACATGATCCGTCATCTCCTTGTGGAGTAGAAACACAAACAATCATTGCATCGTAATCAATATCATTGATCTTGTTTGAGTTGATTGCTGGATCAACTATATGTGTTTCATGTGATTGACGTAAAACAGTATCAATTGCTTCACCAACATATCCATATCCTGTTATTACTATTTTCATATACGACCCTTAATTATTATACCAGAGTATATCCTGTGCTTTGTTTAATGCAATCTTAACTCTACCCTGTAATATTCCATAATTATATTCTGCTGTTTCGAGCATTTTAACTGGAACACCTTTGTTACATAACTTTTCAACTTCGTCAATTGCCATGACCATTCTTAGTAAAGCATCATCTTCTTTATCGTATGATTCATTTATGAATGGTTCAAATGTTTTGTATCCCATACTTTGTAAATTTTGTAAAAAGCCCGAAGTAGATAAAACAATAAAAGGATGACAGTTAATAATTGCTTTATAAATTTTTTCAGTAGGAAAAAATTGTTTGTTACAATTATGAGCACCTGAATGAGTTTCTGATACTACACTCATATATGTGTCCATGTACAAGTTTTTATCAAATGGATAACCGCTAAAATGATTACCATACAATCCTTGATCAACATTTTGTTTATCTAATGATTTTGGCCAATTTTTACAAAGTTTATCAAATTGTTCTTTTGTAATTGCATCTTTAACTTCGTCAAAGTAATCTGATAAGTTAGGATACTTTCTTTCGTCTTCTGCTGTTCTTGTTAATGTAACTAGACCTTTGTTTAATAATTTTCTGTGCCAGTATAATATTACTTGTCTTAATCTCATATACTTGTCTGGCTTACCATTAAGAGATAAGAATGTTCTTACACCATTTTTTTGAAATGATTCTGTTGGGGTTACATGATCACATACTCTATCTTGAATAATTTTTTTGTAAGCATCAACTTCGTAATATGGAAATGTTACAATACGAAAATTCTTTTTAGATAAGTTATGTTTTTTTCTTATTATTTCATGTGTTTCTTTTCCTTGATCAGTTGAATAAAAATATATAATTTGTGTTGCATCAATACCTCTTTGTTCAACTAAATCGTGTCCTAGTAGTATTTGTTTTTCAACGTGTTCATCATGTTCAAATGCAGGCTCACGCATATAACATATGACTATGTTTTTACGTTTATCAATATTACCTACTAGGTTAATAAAAGGTTCTTTTATATCTGACCCATAAAATGCAAGTTCATAATAGTCACCAGGAACAAACTGACTGATAGTTTCTTCAATAAGATACTGTCCAATAACTATTGGTGTCATAGTATACAACCTATTGCTATTAGTGTTCCTATTAATAAAGTGATATAGAGTATTACATTATTATCACCTGGCATCATTGTTTTAATTTCCTTTGTTTAGGTCTTTGTGATATTGTTCACGTTTTTCTTCTTGTAATATATCTAGATGCATTTTTAATTCTTCCCACGGAGTTCGTATTCCATAATCAGATGATTGTCTATATAGATGTTCTGGACAATACTCATAAAATAATCTAGCAGGATCTTTTTCCATTTCATATGCTTGTTCAATAATAGATCTAATATTCTTTTTTTGTTTAACCCCAATATCAAATTTAGCATCTGGTTGTGCTTCGTAATTCCAGTCATGCGTTTTAAGAGCATCAATATATAAATCTTTTAAATTACTCATTGTGATTTTTTCCATCTCCAGAATGAAAATATGTAGTAGGGCTTTTTGTTATTTTAAATTCATCTGGATTATTTCTACGCCATTCTCTTTCTTTGTATTCTGTATATCCAAGATGCCAAAGCAAAGAACTAATAATTAATAATCCAATAACAATAAAAATTTCTATCATAATTTTATCCTTCCTTTATTTTATTAGTTGTTTGATCAATTGTCAATCGTTTTTCTCTATCCAGTCTAATACTACTCTTTCAGCAAATTGATCGTGTTGTTCTTTAGTAGGATGATTTCCATCAGCAAAGCCAGGATCCCACATATTGTCAGTGATCCATTCTGCCATTCCACCTTTTTGTTTATAAAACCAAAATTGATCCCAATCAACTAATGTAGTATCAATATCAATTTTAGATATCTCATCTTTCCACCAAAAGTTTAGCATAGGAATATTATTAAGTTTGCAGTACCATTGTGTTCTTGCTATGTGTTCTAAAGTTTCAATAGCACTTTGTTGTTCGTTATAAATTTTTCTATAAGGTTCAAACAAATGTTTCTCTGCTCTATCATTGTCAGATACTTTGCTGTCAACACCATTGCCACCATTCTTTACCCAATATCCAATTTCTGTTTTATCAACATACGGCGAGTGTTCTTCAAACCCATAATCCTCATCAACTAAAAATGCTCTTCTGTGCATTCCACTCCATTGACAAATTAATATGTTATCATGTCCTTTTAATTGTTCAAGTTTTTCTATTGCACGTCTTGAAATATAATCATTGCCAGCGGCACAAGACGCCACATTAAAAACACTTTCATAATTTTGTTCTATTGTATCAACCCAAGTCATTTCAGAATTGTAAGTAAAGCTACAACCTGATATAATTATATTTTTATTGCTTTTACCAAATCTATATTTAGGTGCTGGGATATCATAGTAATATCCTTTGTCGGTATAATAACTCTTTGCGACTTGACTTATGTGTGATGCTTCATTCATTTCAGGCAAGTGATTATATTTGCCATCAAAGTCACTAATAATCACAGGCACGTTAATACCCAGTTCTATTGCGGCTTTTATTCTTGAATTGCCATGACCTATTTTTGGTTCTGGCTCCATAAAATGATTATCAAGTCTGCCGTCTTTGTATACTGCACAGACAGGCCAAACAATTCCATTTTGTTTTACTGATTGCTTTATTCTGTCCATTGCTGAAAAAACAGCAGGATCATTAAATTCTTTGCCAAATAATTTTGGATCTATTTCTACGTATACTACTCTATACTTTTTCGACATATTCTTGTGATCCTGGATTAGGTCCTTGGGCATCTAGTACCCAGCCTTCTGCTTTTGCTCTTTTTTCTAATTCTTGTTTGTGTAAAGCGCCTTTTGTTGAATCACCATCAAATAGTCCTTTTAAAGGTTCTAGTTTTGTATCTGGTATTTGTGTAAACCAGTTGGTGAGGCCTTGATGTTTGAATGTTTCTAAAAATGATTTGCCTCTCCTACGATCATAATCAGAATAAAATGTTTTAAAATCTCTATGTCTTGTTTGTTCAGATGAAGTGTAGTTATGTCCTACTCTTACTGATCTTGTGTACTCAATTGTTCTTTTAATTCCGTCTATTTCCATTTCATGTAACAGCTCGTCATTTTTATTTTCTTCAAGCCATTTTTCTAAAGCGTCTGCTCTTTCATTTCTTACATCGTCTGGTAATGTTACAATGCTTTGGAAAGATGGAAATCTTAATAAGTTAAATGACATTGTTGGTTTGTATTTTCCATATTGCTGTTTTAGTTTTAACATTTCATCCATAAACTCTGGCATAGAAAATAATGCTAATGCAGGAATAGTCATCATCATATGAAACTCTCTTATGTTACCTTCACGCAAGAACATATGAATATTATTCAACCAAGTTTCCCATTGTAGTCCATCACGTATGTATTCTGCATGATTACCAAATGCTTCGTTAGATGTATATAAATCAAATTGCTTAAATGAATGTGTAGCTTCAACTAATTTTTTCATTAGTTGTGGTTTTGCACCTAAATTAGAATTTACACTAAATCTTACATTGCAATCTGGATTCTGTTTCCACCATTCAATTAAACGCCAAAAGTCAGGAGACATTGTTGCTTCTCCTCCTGTTACTCTAAGTTCTTCTAGTGTGTCTTTTAGTTCCATATCCCACCATTTAAAGAAAGCATCTACATAAGGATTACCTTCGTTGCGTTTACCATATGGCATTGCCCATGATCCATCTTGTTGAAATGCTCTTGCACCATCTGAAACTAAATTTTGATAGGCACCATTTTTCTTAATATCATTTTGCCATTGTGTTGAAAATGAAGCATTACAATATGAACAAGCAAGATTACAATTGGCATCAAAAGCTATTTCTAAAGTTTTTAAAGGAACATCTTTAGTATAATCATACTTTGTTGCCGCTTCTTCTAATGCCTTATTATCATATATTACACTCTTGTACGTTCTATCTGATACATATTCTTTACCTAAGTCTTCAACTTTCCAACAGTAATCACACTCTTTAGGTCTTTCGCCGTCAAGCATTTGTTTACGCACCATCTTTTTATATTTGGTATTATGTATAGCTTTTGGATTATTCATTACCTCTTCTAAAGGTATTTTGTGTGCAGGTGGGTGATGGCAAGATGCAGTTGTGCCTGAGTTTAACCAGACAGTCGCATTATACCATTTAGCACCACAGAAACTTGGAGATATTTTATCTATTACTCTATCTCGCCAGTCTTGGTACGTTTCGTTTTTATCTTTATTGATCGGCATAGTAGTACTTATCAGTACTATTTGTGGTCGTCATTCAGCTTATTGTTAATTTCAAATTCGTCAATAAGAGCCGCTGTTCCACCAGTATGATATTTGATATCTTCGTCCATTAGTTCGTAGAATTCAGCTATATCAATTTTTTTGATACACTTCATTTTTCTAACATTAAATTTTGTGTTACCTTCGTTTTCAATAACGTCTTTAGCTTTGTATGAACACAAGAATAAATTATAATCAGAATACGCACCAAGTAGTACCCATTCTCGTAGTACCCAATTTAATGGTGCTAATGCTATACCTGAATTATATTTTTCATCAATTGGTATTTTTCTTTCTGAATCATCTTGTACTTCAGCATCAAATTCTGTACCTTCGGAATATGTAATCATAGGATGGTAAATGCCTCTACCATTTGCGGCCGCAAGTTTGTATGCATAATGCACTGACTCGGGATCTGATAGTTTATATGTGTATGCTTCATTCCAAAAGAAATGTGGCAAGTCGCCGCCAGCGTGTTGAAATTGAGTATCACGTGTATTCATACCTCTCATTTTATTTGACTTCCAAAAAGTATTTGAAAACTTTGTACCTCTACAATTTGCTTTACGCATATCGTTTCCTTCAAGATGAGTATACTTGAATCTTGATCCTTGCATATCTAAACCAACCATATTGCATGATACAAATTTTGAGCCATCACCAAAACATTGTGTCATGGTTGATTCTCTCATGTTGCAGTTAATAAATTGTACACCTTCAATTACAGATCTATAAAAGTTTGCATTTCTTAATCCACATTTATAAAAAGTACAACCTTTAAAATTAGTATATGCAAAGTCTGAATCATCAAATAAAATTCCGTCAAATGTCATTCCTGAGTAATCTCTTTTAGAAAAGTCACAGTTGTGAAACTTTCGTAAGTCACCACCTGTTTGTCTGTTATGTTGTGATAGTGGTAATTTTGATTTGTCTTTGATTAATTCTGGTAAGTCTTCTTTATATTTTAGTAGACCTTGTTTGGTATAAATGGTCATGTTCTTCTCCCTCAGAGTATTATTCTAACTCACTGCAATATTTATAAAATTCAACTAGATCGTCTGGAAAAATATCTTCAAATGTTTGTTGCTGTGATTGGTCGTTACGCCAAATAAATTTTGCAAAATCTCTTTGATACATTTTTAATTCTTCTTGATTATCTATGCTGTTAACTAAATTTTGTATACTTTCAAAACTTTTATAACCTTGCGAGTCCATACATATCTTGCCTAATGCGTAGTCATGTAATCTTTTTATTTCCATTTTGTATTTCTCAGGTAATATCATTACACTCATACATTTTGGATTAATAACTGTTTCAGTATCTAATCTTACTCTCAAATGATCGCCATGTGAATACTTGTAGTTCATATCATGCACCCAGTCAATAAATTTATCAAATCCTGGTATTGTCATTATATTAAATGTACTCATAATATTGAGTTCTGCATTTTTACTGTGTTGTAAAATTAGCTCTGCATTTTTCTTATATGTTTCAAAATTGATACCTTTTCTTGTATATTCAACATAAGGTGCTACAGTATCACATGAAGCATTTATAACTAGTTTGTTAACATTTTTATCTGTGATTTCACAAATATGTTCTAAGAATTTTTTAAACAAATCATCTGGTGGACATAAATTTGAGTTAACGTGTAAACCTAATCTTGTATTTCTAAACTTGTGGACTAATGATAATATATCATATGTTTCTTTCATCATAGTTGGTTCACCACCTGTTATTTTTAATACGTGTAAGCCACCGTATATCTGTGGTAACCATTTCCATAGAGCTTCAACATATGGATTATGTTGAGACTTAGGTATTGGCATTTTTGAATTGTTATCCCATTTTGTTGATTCTAATTCAACATCGCCATACTGTTTTATGTAAGCTCTCCATGTGCTAGATAACGCAGGACCACAGTAAAGACATCTGAAGTTACAAGTGTTGCCTACTAATAGTTCTACCGCTGTAGGGCTTGTATTTGCTGTATAACCGTCCTTTAAGACCTTATCGTAGTACTTGTTAGCCCAGCCTTGTGCAGACTTTAAAACACGGTCAGAATAATTGTTACCAGGAGCATCTTCAACTCTCCAACAGTATTCACACTCGGGCGGACGTTTACCTTCCAACATCATTTTTCTTTGTTGTTTCTTATATTCAGTATTGTGTAATGCACTTGGATTATGCTTTAATTCTGCTTCAGGTATTGTATGAGTATTTGGGTGATGACAGCTATGAGTCTGACCGTTATGTAAGTGTATGCCAACTTGTTGCCATTTTGCTAGACACATTGATGGCGAGATCTTATCTAACATATCTTTTGTTTTTTTATAAGTTGTCATTAATATATCCAATTAATTTATTTGAAGCAACAAGATTGCCTTCTAAACTTAAATGATTTACAATTTCTTCTGACTTGTACTGTGGCGTTTTTTTAGAATACAATTGATACGGTCCCCATTGAATTATCTTATCTTGTTTGAATACTTTTGAATCTTTTAATATGTGTTCTTTAAATGCATTTCTAAATATCAAAAACTTTTTTCCTGACATTGATAATTTATGATAAATTGCTTCTGTGATTATGTGTCCATTTAATACTTCTATATCTGCAGAATAGTATTTTCCTATGTAATCCCAATAGTCTGATTTACTTCCTCTGTTGACTACTTCACATATACCATCTTGAAAATTATTTTCAATAGTCCATTTTTTACCTTTCCAAGCTACATTAAATCTATATGGGCTTGTTAAAAATACTAAGAATGTATCGCATCTATCACGCAGACCTTGTTCAACTTGAGTATATATTTTTGTGTTTGTTGATCCTGATTTTCCATAAATCATTGCTGTTGCTTTTAATTCTTTAGCAATAATATTTTGCCACATTTTGTCATAGTCTCTATGACTTCTATTGACAGAGCTAACCCAACTACAACCACAGAATGCTATCTTCATGCTATGTTCCTATAAAATTCTTCAAACTCCGGAAAGGTTTGTATAAAGTTAGTACCTCGTCTACGATCATGTTCATCAACAAATTTTTTAAAGTCAAGCCTTGCTGTAGGTACATGAAGTTTCTCTCCGGCATGAGGTTCTGATTCTAAATATTCTTTGAATCGTCTCAGCTTTTCAATTTCAAAATCAAAAAATCCTTTGTAAGGATTTGTATGTGTTTCTGCATTTTGATTCATAACTGCAAAAGCAGGATCAAGCATTCTTGAATAATCATTTGGTAATATGATAGCTGATTGATGTGCAGGGTGCCTTAGTATTGCCATATCAATAGTAATGGGTACTTTTCTATCATTTGTGTAATACTTTCTTTTCATAGGATGTATTAAGTCTAATAATTGATGTATTCTTGGTACACTTAATAAGTTTGTAGTACACATAATTGTTACTTTTGTTCTTGGACATTGTTCTAAAATTTTGTTAGTGTTATCATACCACTGGTTAAAGTCTAACCCAGTTCTAATATATTCTGCTTGATCACCATACGTATCAACAGACGTATATATTCTTGTAAGTCTTACTTTTTCTTCTACTCTTTTTAATTTTTCTAAGAATGGTAAAAATAATTTGTCAGGCACACAACCATTTGTGTTAATTGCTAATTCTAATTCTTTGTTAGGTGGATTTTCAATAATATAATCTAATAACTTAAATGTATCTTTTGACATTAATGGCTCCCCACCTGTAAGTCTAAACACTTTAAGTTTAGGATACAGGCCAGGGAACCATTTCCAAAATGCTTCAACATAAGGATTTTCTTCTCTATGTGGGCGGGGCATTTTGTTTTGTTGTTTTAACCAGTCTAGATTATTAAACTGGTCTGATGTAGGATATGCTCCAAAACTTGTTACTTCTTCCATCCATTTTGAACTAAATGCAGGAGAACAGTAAGAGCATTTTAAATTACAAACATTTGAAAATGAGACTTCTACATAATGGGGGTCAATGTTTGCGTCCCATGGTTTGTTTACTACATCTTCGAGATAAGGCCTTGCCCAAGTATCATGTGATTTCAAATGTCTATCTGAAAGTAAGTTACCTGGTAAGTCCTCAACGTTCCAACAATACTGGCATTCAGGAGGTCTAACACCTTCTAACATTAATCGTCTTTGTGATTTTTTATATGCTGTATTGTGGAGAGCCGATGGATTGTCTTTCAACTCTTCCAACGGAATCTTGTGAGTTTGAGGGTGGTGACAAGAATGTGTATGTCCAAATTGTAAATGTAATGTTACTTGCAACCACTTTGCTAAACAAAAACTTGGTGATATTTTGTTTATAGCATCTCTGGTTTTATGTATCTTTTGTACTTCATCAGTCATTAGATAATTTTAAATTTTCTAGTTCCGTCTGCTTTCTTCTCTAGAAAATGAGCTCCGTTTCTAGGCGGTGCTGTATAAGTTTTCTTATAAAATCTACTTGAGTCTGAATCAAAGTCAGCAATTTGTAAACCAAGTTTTTGTCTTAAAGGATTACCTAGTTCAATAATTTCTTGCCAAAGTTTATCTTTATTCCAAATGTAACCTGTTTTATTACATTTGATATCATTGTCTTCACCTTTAAATTTTGGTTGTATTTCTTCTTCCCAAAATTTAGTATGCCAGGTAAAGTCTCTAACATTGATCCACTCACCTGATGTACCCCATTTAGTTAAGTTTGTCATATGACATCCTAACCTTGCACCGTATACCGCCCATATACCATTAAGAGCATCTGCTCCTACTGTACACCAAGTTAATAGTCTTTGATAATTTTTATCGTGTATTTGTGATTCAAAGTTGTCTGGATCAACTCTTTGTCCGTCATCCAAACTCATTTTAACACCTTCTCTAAAGCCTGCTCTGTAGGCTTGATATGGAGAAGCATTATTATACACATATGAAAAAATATCATTCATTTGAATATAGTTCATATCCCAACAAAAGTCCACTTGAGCTTGTGGTGTTTCTGCTGATTCGTGTGTTTTCATATTTAGTACGCCTTCCACTGGCCAGTTTTTGATTCCCCCGTTACCATAAACTAAACCATTGACGTCGTTTTTACCACACCAAGATATTACAGATTTTGACCAATCAGTATCGCCAAAATCTAATTTTTGGTCACAGAATCTAGGATCAATAATGTTATCCCCATCAACAGTAGTGAACCTTTCTGTGTCAGACTGAGTTGCACATTCTTTGTGTGCGGCATCAGATCCTTCTACACCATGTACACGTTTTGCCCATGGCACTTTGTTTTTTATGTCAGCCCAATTCTCTTCTGCATTAGGCTCATCATAGCTCAAATAAAAAATATCGTATTCAGTTACATCAAATATTTTACTCATCTTATTCCTCTGTTAAAATATAGTCGTCGTAAATTCTCTTTGTAAATACACCTATATTCTTATTTTCTTCTGTGTTTTTATATTGTATTTCAACACAATCTCTTGTAAGCAATTCTGCTACACGAATACTCTTATATGTATTTAACTGGTGCGGATCTTCGTTTGAAGATATTAAAAACAATAAACTTTGTGGTCCTTTTATATCAATAATATCAGGATTATCAAAGTTTTTACTTTCTGCTGTTAGTGTGTTTTTACTTGCTAACCACTTTTTTAATTCGCTATTCATTTCAATTTTTAGTTTATTTTGTTTAGCAATATTTGTAACTTTAATATCATATTTTTTATTATGCTTATCTTCTTTGGGTAATGCATATAAATATTGATCAATATGTTTTGTGGTTAGTTCAATTCTTTTTTTCCTAACATCTACGTCATCAGGATCAGCAGGATTAATATGAACATAGTAATCTACAAGATTCAATTCACCTTTTAGAAACCCTTCCACTGATTCTAATTTAACTTCTATTCTTGGTTCATTAACAAACTTGTCGGGGCCAACTTGTTTTAAAGTTTTATCTACTGGATCGTAACCTGCAAAAAATTTTGGTGTCATTCTACTGGTTCCTTAATTATTGTATAGCCATCTATCTCTAATAAAGTTTTATGACTAGCAGGCAAGTGTGTTGATTTTAATTGCTCTGATTTATATATTTTAATTATTTTTTTATTTTTTTGTTTATGTTTCATTCTGGATACTACTTCTTGACCAACATAACAACCTTTAGTGTAATCAATTAAACCGTCATTAACTTCGCTTGGAAACAATGATGGCTGAACCATAAAGTTTGTATCAAGTTTACCTTCAGACAATTTGTTTACAAAATACTTACGATCAAAATTGTTTTTATCTAGTTCTGTATGTTCTATAGTCACGTCAGATAATCTTGCATAGTTGTTTAAATAGGATAACAAATCATTTTGATTGTTAGAACATAATACAGAATAGTAATCGGTATTGTCTATAATCATAATTTGATGTTTTATTTTACCTTGTGGTGTAAGTATAAAACTTTCTAATGTTCCATCAATTTTTTCTATATTGTTAGTAATTAAACTTTGTAAAAACTGTGCTTTTTCTTTTCCAGAAATTTTAATTTCAATTGGATTTATGTTTTCAACTTGCATTATAAATCCTCTAAGTCTTGTAAATGTGTATCTAATGCAGTAGTTGATAACTGTATTTCAATAATATAAAATACTAAACTTGTACCAAATGTAAGTAAACTTCCAACGAAAGTTAGTGTAAAGTTAAACATATTACCTGTGTATACAAAATACATTGCAATTAAATTTAGAATAAAAGCAATAGATGCCAAGGTTGATGTTGCACGATTTAACATCAAACGTTTTCTTAGTATATCAATTTGCTTCATATATCTATTAATTTGTTTGTCTTTTCTTGTTAATTTTTTGTTTATCAGTTCATCGTGTATTTTTCTAATTAATGATGCCATTGACATATACCTATTACCAAATGAAATCATCATTAATGGTATTGCTGGGAATAGTGCCGCTGGTAATAAAAATGTACTATCCATGTCCTATGTTGTCCTCGTATTTTTTTATTAGTTCATCTGTTGCAAGATTTTTTGAGAAATAATGTATTGGATAATGTTGCGTATAATTTCCAATTTTTACAGAATCTTTTGTAACATAAAAGCCAACATGATTAGTCCAATCGTCAGTTATTACTGAATGCCAACCTTGTAGTTCTGGTTTCATGTGTACAAAGGTTGGATAGTTTAGTGTTGATGCTTGTATTTCATTTGTAATATCCAAAAGTTTTGCCGCCATGGCATAAATTACATCAGCACTAATCCATTCTTGTCTATTTTGATTATCTAAAAATTCTTCTCTAAAATAGTCCCAGTTTCTAAATATTTTTTCTACCATAGCAAAATAATCATTTGTTAAATCACTTTGTTTTTTAAAATACATAAATGCTGTATAAACATTTGGTAATTTATTTTGTGTAAAAGTTTTACGCATATAATCACTAGTAATCAGCTCGTGCCTGTATGTTAATACTTTTGTTGTTGCTACAACATCTTGTTTACTCATAACATCCCACCAATGAGATACATCTGATGTAAACAACATATCAGTATCAAGTATCACTGTTTCATCGTATGGTGTAAAATGAAAATACTTCCATTTATTTTCAACTTTCCAGTCGCTTAATTCAGCATCGTCTTCGAATGGAATTTCAATTACATGATCAAATATCTTTCGATACTTGTCATCTAATTTAGTATCTTTTGTGATAGCAATACTAATATTGTTCACAGAGCATTGTGTATACTTGATAGACAATGCCAACAGATATGCTAGACGTGTATAGTCTATTGTACTGTTTTGTGCTATTACTAGATAACCTCTGCTCATCCAAATATTCCATTATAAATTAAAGTTACCAATGCTATACTATTCATTATTGTAAACCAACAGCATAAAACAAATGCTGTACTTTTACGTCTCCATGTACTGAACATTGCACAGATACTACCAACCCAGTATAACGGAATGAATATATGCGTTGCAGGATCTAATACTGTAAATGTTAAGGTCGCACTAGCTGTCACAAGTATGACAGTTTCAAAAATTTCAACAACAGTTGCTAGTGGATCTCTACGATAACTTTCACTAAAAAAGTTTTTTGCTTTGTTTATCATTCGTCTACAATCTCACAAGTTGGTAGTGTTGAGTACAATAGTTTTTTTGCTTCGTGCAATGACTTGGCTTTTATAAAAGCTGTACCATAATTTTTTGTAATTTCTAATTCTATGTCTTCGCTAGTTTTGTTTATTCTAACTTTACCACCTGGCGGTAAAGCAAATAATATTTTGTAATCTTTTGTTTTAGGAAAATCAATAACTTCAACCATTTGTCACCTCTATAATTTTATCTGCTTGTCTTGATAATGCATACTTGTTCATAACATGAACATTAGTATCTCTAGTAGTTGCTGGTATAAAGTTACCAGGCTGTCTAACTTTTTCTAATAAAAATTTCATTTTATTGTGTTCTGGATAATCATAAAAATCATCAACATCAAGAGTGTGTTGTAAAAATGGTAAAGGTAATTTTGATATCCAGTTATCTCTAATGTATCCATTAAACATATGAACTGCTATACTAAATGCAAAGTCGTTTCTATATGTGTGTGAACTAAAAGCATACAGATTTTGAAAGTAATGATATTGTTGTTTTACTTCGTTAACAATATCAAAAAACAATTTTGTTTCTTTATTTTTTTCAAAATAAAATACTGTTGCCCAATAAAAATCAATACCAAATTCTTCTACTCTATCAAAAGCTCTGATATGTCTATCACTTAATAAATCTCTACTTTCTCTATTAATCATTAACGGTTGATTTGATGTAAAGCAATTTTTTAGGAGGTCATTACAAACAAGATAATCAACATCAAGAATTAAAGTTTTATCATACGGAGATAATTCAAATGCATCAACTCGATTAAGATTATAAAATCCTAATGTCTTTTTAGTATGTCTAGTATCACTATACGGTTTATGATTTTCAATATTTTGTCTTTGTATTTGAATTACTTTATCAAATACTTTTTCAGGCTCATGTGTTTTTCGTAGCCAGTCAATAGTACCATCATCTGTAACAATAGATACAGGTACATCAAGATTCTTTTTAACTAACATTGCGTTAGCTAAAGCAATCTTACCATAATCGATTTCTCGATTGTTATGTGCAAACAATAAAACCCCAGAACTCATTAATCAACCAACTTTTCAACTTTTCGTGATTTTTGTAGTTCTTCGTATTGTTTATGAAATTCATTTGTTACTTCAAAGTATTTTGATGTTACATCATCTTGAAATTGTTTTAAATCAGTAATTTTGATTGGTGTTTTATTTGTATCAAGTACAACCATTTCTTCTTTACCTTCAGCAAGAAATGAATTAATAAACGCAATCAACGTTTGATCAATTTTAAATGTGCCACCATTGTAAGCATAACTTAACTGTGCCTCACAAGTATCTTGAAGTATTTTCTTCTGATTAAATAGAGTTTGTCTGTAGTTTGCAAACTCTAATGCTTTTTCTAGTCGTTCATCTGTCATATGACCCCCTTGTCATTTTTATTATTTTATTATGAAAACGGTACAAATGTCAACGATTAATTGTAATTCCACTTACCTTTATACGTAGCTCTATTAAATTCAACTGCTATTTCACCAAATAATCTTTCGTTAAATCTATCTTTTATTCTGTTCTCGTATAAAAATTTACAGCCATATCCTTCATAATCATCAAATGCAGGATAGAAACCCATAATAAATCTTGCATCTTTACTAGACAATTTAAACAGTTCTTGTACTAAAAATTTGTAATCTTGTTCTTTAGGTATTATGTCTTTGTCAATATGCATTGAATTAGCTGTAAACAAAATTAAATCATATTTTTTATTAGCTGGCAAATAGTTTTCAAGTCTTTTGAATTCCATTTTTGAATCGTGTGATAACATTCTGTATTCAAAAAGTTTTTTCTCAGGTTTTGGATCTAACAATTTATATGCAATATTATATATTATTTTTAAGTCTTTGTTCTTTACCCACCCAAAACTGTGGTTAACATCAGTTGCTATTACAGTATGGCCTTTTGTCATAAGGTAATGACTAAGATGTCCAATTCCCATACCAATTTCAAGTATAGTCAGTTTCTTATTACTATCAATATTAAGGTAGTCGTATATTTCTTCTGCTTCTCGAATTCTTTTTTTGTAATTAATGTGATTTGCACATCTGGTTATTTGAGTGTTTATTGTCATACAAATATTTATCGGTCATAAAAAAAGCCCTGTATTTCTACAGGGCTTTTAATATCTAATCTTTTATAAAAAATTATAATGCGTCTGTTGTTGAAAACGATGGTGTTGCTGGAGCTGTAAAGCCCGATGTTCCACCTGACATTTTTGTAAACGCAATAGTACTTGTTAGTGTACCGTCAACTGCATCTGCACCTGTCCAACCTTGACCTTCATTAGGTGCTGGTTGTCCTGAATCACCTGATGTAAGTGTTCCAGTTTGTGCGGCGTGATCATCTTTAAAGTATACATCAAAAGTAATTACTGCACCTGATATAGATGCTTCAACTGTGTAATCGT
>TARA_B100001057_G_scaffold492957_1_pt1 | contig 28860 bp, 24 predicted proteins | sample TARA_B100001057 | Tara Oceans TARA_B100001057 (sample SAMEA2621839) | marine metagenome | biome: marine biome (ENVO:00000447); feature: surface water layer (ENVO:00002042); material: "saline water (ENVO:00002010), including plankton (ENVO:xxxxxxxx)" | depth 5 m
ACCGTTACGATGGGCGTTTTCAAATCCATCATTTCCCTCAAATTCCGCGCAATCGCCTCCGCGATATTTCGTTCCTCAGCACCAATACCCGGAAAAGCTCCGGGGGTATCAATCATTGAAATAACGGGAATTTTAAATTTCTCCGCCATCTTCATCAAGCGCAGAGCCTTTCTGTAGCCCTCAGGATGGGCGCTTCCAAAATTCCTCTGGAGGTTTTCTTTGGTGTTCCTTCCCTTCTGATGCCCGATGACAACACACCTGCGACCCTCCAGCATCGCAAAGCCACCCGGCATGGCCTGATCGTCACCAACCAACCTGTCTCCGTGTAATTCACAGAAGTCATCGAATGCCTCGGTGAGATAATCGAGCATGAAAGGCCGGGCCGTATGCCTTGCTATCTGGACTCGCTGCCAGGGAGTTAGATTGTCGTAGATCTCTCCCCGCAGCTCTCCCAGTTTCCCCTCGAGAGCTGAGATCTCTTCATTGAGCTCCATATTACCGGACTGAGCCTTCTCGCGCATCTGGTGCAATTCATTCTCAAGCTCGGCAATCGGCTTTTCGAAGTCGAGGGGTTCGGGGCGAGCACTTCTGTCGTTCATTGTCGCTGATCTACCTCTTAGCAAAGCGGACTTCCACCTCGTTACCAACTCTTAAAAGAAGAGCTAGCTCCTCAATATCGGCACCCGAAAGAAAAAACCCCCTTCCAGCCTCTTCTTGGTCAGAAGTTGTAATCTCACGCAACTGCAGTCCTCGATGGTCGAGAATTAACACTTTTCTCGCATTTCGGTAATTCTCGAACTTCACAGGTGAGACGCTTCCCCCGCTGGCCAGTAGACCGATCTTCTGCCCAATCTTTGACCTGAGCTCTCCGCTTCCCTCGCGAGCTTTTGCATGCAACAGCTCGTAAGACTTCAGAAGACGCCCCTCTCGATAGAGACTCAGAAGCTTTCTCGGAACATCAATTCTAATATTAAAATTCAAGGGAAGCAGCACGAGTTCATCACCAGGAAAGAGCTTATCCATCCGCTGCAACCCGTTCATGTGCATGATGCAGTCGAGGGTTGTATCGTGATTCTGAGCGATCCGCGTGAAATTATCGCCGGATTTCACCTTATACATGACCTTTCCTTCCATCACTTCTGTCGACAAAAGGTCATCGAGGTTAAGCTCTCCGAGAATTCGGCGCGCCTCAGAGGCACTCGCCGAGGACGGATAAACTCCCACCAGGAATTCGAGCTTCTCACGAGCCTCTGCAAATTGGCCTGTTGCGAGCAGCTCTCTTGCCCGTTCAAACGCGATTTCGCCGGGCTTTATGAGCGTCGCACCTGATGGGATCTCCGGGACCACGCCGAGCTGGGGTTCCGCACTCTCCTCTCTCAGTCGCTCAACGAGGAAAAAGGTCGCCGCCAGCACCGCCATGACGATTACTGCCGCAATGACCCTGATGATTGCCATCATATCCTCAAAGGGTCACCTGCGACCACACACCTGCCAAGCCCTTTCCTGTAGCCCAGCACGCTAACTCGGCAAGAGATCAACTAGAGCAGGCCTTTCCGCTTAAAATCGAATGCATTGATTTCCGAGCTCTTGTCCACGATCTCAAAGATAAACCGCAAAAGGCTGATCTCCCACGCATCGTCCACGCCCTCAATAACAACCTGCATGGGATTACCCACCCTGCGAGCATCCTCGAGAACACGTTCCCGAACTGCTTCCATCGAATCGTGGAGCAACTCTTCTCTGACTTCTCCCCGTTTGAACTGGTAATTCACCATGGCAATTTTCGCCCCTTGTGCTTCCAGCCACTCATGGAAACGATCCGCCTCGTCGCTGAACCCCTCGAATTCAATGCCACTGTAGGCCTCCGGCTTAATGATAGTCGGCTTGTTCGCTTCTACCTCTCCAGAGCGAATCCGAACTTTCCCCACCGAATCCATCAACTCACTCAGGAGCAGGAACTCGAACCGAGTGTCACCAAAGGTATCGATGCGTCGATCGGGTTCGTAGATAACGCGGGTTGTCTCCAGCGCATATTGAATATCATCCGGTGAATACATTCTTTGGTTGCTCCATCAGTAATTCTCCCCAGATCCGATAACGAAAAGGGCAGGCCCATGGACCCGCCCTGCACACTGGGATGTTACGTTCGGGATCCTCTTCAGGAACTGGCCTTAGCCACGTAATCAATAATTGCCCCAACGGTAGTGAGCCCTTCAGCCTCATCATCCGGCACTTCCACTCCAAACTCCTCTTCAACAGCCATTACCAGTTCGACCGCATCGAGGGAATCTGCTCCGAGGTCCTCCACCACTTTTGCCTCACGCGTTACTTTGTCGGCGCTTACTCCAAGTTGCTCTACGATGATACCCTTGACCTTCTCTTCGCTTGATTCTGACATGTCTCTTTGGCGGTTATTCGCTACACTTGAGTTATCTCTCCACACGCCAATTGGCAACCCCGAAAAATCACTCTTGGGACGGGACTTCCTCAACTTGTTGATCTGGACCAGAGTTGTCCACATTTTCCCTATCGCTTTCAGGCTCATCTTCAACGAGCTCAAGAAGCTCCCCCTTGAAATTTTGGAGAATTCGCTGGAATAGCGCCTCCGCCGGGGCTCCATTCTCCCTTCTGAATTGCCCGTACACCATGCCGTCAACCTTGGACTTCTTGAGTGCTCCACCCTTCGACTCAGCAGAAAGAGACGCATCCTCAAAGAAAAGGTAGGCCAGCCCCTTTGTCCGCCACTTGCGGACATCGATCCTGCGGATTGACCCAAAGGGTACTCTCTCTCCACTCGGAGCATAAAACGCCTCGCCGTCCACCTTCATTGAGCGGCGGGAATTCCTCACCAGAAAAAAAAGCGCACCAGACAGAAGCACCCCACTCCCGATGCCATAGTAGAGTTGCTCTTGAATCTTCTTCCCATCATAACTTTTCTCCGGAATAGCGGAACTCCAACCTCGCTCATGAGTATAGCTGGCCCACATCGGGGGAATTGTCTTATTCCCCTCCTCGACTACAGAACTACGGTAGCCCTCGTAGCCAGATAGCTGGAGAGGCCATCTTGCTTTTCTATCAACATGGGCAGGCAGAACGACATCGCCGGCAGGAAAAATCTCTCGCTCCCTCGCCTCGCTCTCCCACTCCTCCGCACTCCACTCACGTCCATTAAACAGCTCCTCAGCTTTCTCGAACGCCTTATAGGTATAATAGACCTCGTTTTTTGTGGGCCACCCGACCTTCCAGTCCTTCAGGAATAAGACGAGGAAGACTCCGAACATGATCACCATGGCCCAGACCCTCAGGTAAAACCACTTCGTGGCCCGGCATTCAATGGTCTCCGCCCCCTTCATGGTTCCCAGAATCTGAGGCCCTGCTCCAAATGTTCAAGCGCTCAATGATTTCTACCCGAAATAAGAACCCTCATTTTCTTGAGAATTTGCTCTCGAGAAGCACCTTATCCCGAGACCTCTTCAAACTATCAGGCCCAATACAGCCTGACTCCTCACACCCAGGCCGATCGTGACTCCCCCGTTTTCACCTTTGACATTACGCTCCGCAAATCAGACCACTCTTCCCCCGTGAGCTTCTCAGCGTTTTTCGCAGACCCGAGCCGAAGTTACTCTCCACTGATGCGGCGCTTCGCCTCGATGCTTGAGCCTGTGTCTTCCGAAAAGCTTGAGTCCATGGCCGGACAAAGCTCAGGGCTCTCCAAGCGTCAGTTTGGAAGAACCATGCGCCTTTTTGCCCCGCTCTATCTCTCAAACGAGTGCGTGAATAACTGTGCTTACTGCGGCTTTTCCCGCGACAACCCGATTCTCAGGACCACCCTCGAACTGGATCAGGTGGCTGCCGAGGCCGCTCACCTTCACTCCCTCGGATTCCGCAATCTACTCCTTGTTGCTGGTGAACATCCTAAATTTGTCTCCGAAGGCTATCTTCAAGACTGCCTCAGAATTCTCTCTCCTTCGATTCCTACCCTGGGAATCGAAGTCGGCCCCATGAAGGACTCTCAATACGCCGAACTGGTCTCCTGCGGGGCAGAGGGATTAATCGTCTATCAAGAAACCTACCATCGGGATACCTATGAAAAGCTGCACACTTCCGGACCAAAGAAGAGATTTGACTGGCGTTTAGATTGTCCGGAGCGGGCGTATGCGGGCGGCTTTCGTCGGATAGGTATCGGTGCGCTTTTCGGGTTAGCCGACTGGCGAACTGAAGCCCTCGCTCTCGCCACACACCTTGAATACCTCTACCGAACATGCTGGAAGGCTCAATTCTCCATTTCATTCCCAAGAATGAGACCTCATGCGGGAAACCACAGACACGAACTGGATCCGAACCTTACTCTCAGCGATCGTCACCTCGTCCAGCTGATCTGCGCATTCCGTCTGGCATTTCCGCAGGTAAACATCGTGCTATCCACTAGGGAACCCGCAATTCTTCGTGATCACCTCTTCCCTCTTGGAGTCACACATGTATCGGCTGGTTCACATACCGAACCAGGAGGCTACACCGGAGTAGGATCTAACGACCTTCACAGGACAATCAAAGGCCGCCGGGTGGAGATCGATCCTGACGAGAGAGCCATCAATGGCTGCACTACTAAGGCTACTCCCCAATTCGAGATCGATGACGATCGCCCCGTATCCACAGTGGCAGATCAACTCGTCAGCCAAGGATTCGATCCTGTCTGGAAGGACTGGGACCGCGAAATCCTCGCTCCGGCTAACTCCTGAACAATGACAATCATACTGAACGGGGAGACTCATGAGGTTCAGGAGGGCTCGACCGTTAGCGACCTCCTGACCCTTCTTAATATGAAAAACGAACCCATCGTCACTGAACTCGATGGACAGGCGCTGACGCATCACGAATACGCTTCCAGTATCCTGCTGGAAGGATCCCGGGTTGAAGTCATCCGCCTCGCGGCCGGCGGGTGAGTGCCGACTCAACCAACTCAAGGCAATAATCCGTCCCGCCGGGTCGAATCAGGCCTCCTTGCCGGATCTCCACTTCTCCACCTTCTCAAGCTTCGACATCACCGCCATGATGCTCGCATCTTTTGCCGGATTCACCAATGAACTTGCAAATGCGAGCCAGTCAAGATGCAGAGAATCATAATTTGTGAGACCCAGAAGAAACTCATGTCCCGGAAAAAAACTTTCTTCCCGCACCTGCTCCTCTGCCTTGAGTAATTGCCCCGCCAGATCTGCCACTCTCCCCTGATCCGCCAGATCTTCCGCCATGAGCATCCCTGAAAGGAGGCAAAATGGATATTCCTGAACCACCCATCCACTTGGAGCACGATAATCCTCCATCTCCTTGGCGAGAGCGGGAAAGACCTCCAGCAGAATCTGGGTAAGCTCCCGATCTTCGATGGCCCGGGCAGACTGCACGAGAGAACAACAAACATAGTTTACGATCACAACCGTATCGAGACCAGGCTCGACCAGAAGAAACTTTGCGGCCACTGCTCCACAAAAAAGCTTAAACCGAAGAAAGCGATCGGCGTGAGATGCCTGCTCCGGGGATCCCCGCTGGGCGATACCAAAAATTTCAAACCACTCCGGGTCTACATTCTCAGGGATTTGCTTATTCGCTAATACACCCGCACATAAAGCGACGTAGCTCATATCTCCCGGATCCTTGGGGCAAAAGATCCGAAAGTCCTCTTCCCTTACCTCGCTGCACGCGAAATCAAAGAGATCATCTAGCCGGGACTTCACTGCGTCATGATTCTGGAACTTCCCCCTCGAAGGGAAAGGCTTATTTACAGCCCTTCAATTTCCGCCTGGATTAAGATTTGCCAAAACCTGCTCCCACCAGTTCTTTCCCCGCTCCGCAGGAGCCAGAACCCGTAATTTCTCAGTCATCGCCTTGAACTTCACTCGTTCCGCCCGGCCCCAGAGCTCTCCATCCACCTCAACCGGGACTTCCCGGTCAGATTCAACCGTTAGTCCCGAGGTCTGATAATACTCAACCGCTTTCCCATCAGTTTCAAACCCACCACGGGCGAGGCTACCCAGAGATCCGAGCGCAGCCGTATAGCCAGCCTTCTTATAGACGAGAACATCGAGCAGGTCATCCGCATTGTCTGCCTTGCCGAAAAGGCGCAACTGGCCTCCGTAGAGAGCGCCGTTACCGAGAAGGACGCACGCACCCTCGACCGTAAACCCCTCGTCAAAGTGAACCTTCATACGGGGAGGCTCGGAACCAAGAACCCTTACCGCAGAAAGAATATAAGCTAATGGCCCCAGGAGGCGCTTGGATTCTGTCGTAGTCTCTTCGATAACCTGAGCATCAAAGCCAACTCCAGCCATCTGGACGAATGGCGTCCCCTCTGCCTCAAATAGGTCTACTTCCTTGACGTGCCCCCCATCAATAACCTCCAAGGCACCCGCGAGATGACCAAAGGGAATGTTCAGCTCACGCGCAAAAACATTCATCGTCCCTGTTGGCAGGATTCCCAACACCGTCTCTGTTCCGATCAATCCCCTGACCACCGCGTTGAGTGTTCCGTCTCCTCCTGCTGCTACCACCACTTCTTCACCTTCTTCAGAGAATCGTCGCGCAAGCTGTGCTGACTCCTGAGCAGTATTAGTCGCATAAATTGCAAACCGTGTCGCATTCTCCATCACGAACCGCCGGGCTCTCTGCGCCCGCTCACTACGCGCCCTCGGATTCAAAATCAGGGGATACCTCAAAGCCGCGCTCACAACCAATATCTCCCATAATCTTAGCCTTTAACCAATTCCCAACTTCATTCAGTTGTATTACCCCCCTGCAGAGCGAGCACCACCTCTCTTCCTAGGGCATTCCCGGAAGCACCCCGAACCGCGCCAACCCTTTTGAAACCTCGCTCATAGGCAGGCCTACTACATTATCATAGGCTCCTTTCAGACAATCCACTAACATCTCTCCGTGCTCCTGAACTGCATAAGCACCAGCCTTATCCAGAACATTCACCCTGCCGAGATAGTCCTCGATCAGAAAGCTATCCAGATCTCTGAAACGCACCCGACTCACTTCGAAAAAGGAATATTTCTCCCCTCCGCGACGAAGACATACCCCGGTGCATACTTCATGCTCTCGCCCTGAGAGCCTCTCCAACATGGATACCGCCTCGCTCAAGCTACCTGGCTTCCCCATGACTTCTCCCTCCAAGCCTACAAGTGTATCCGCGCCCAGAACGACCTCCTCCGGGTAATTCGCCGATACCTCTCCTGCCTTCAGGGCCGCATTCTCCTCACACAGTTGATGGAAAGGAAATTTGCCAGGGAGCCACTCCTCGATTCCAGCCGGCACCACCCTGAACTGGTAACCCTTACTCAGAAGCAGGTCCTTTCTTCTCGGAGACCCGGAAGCCAAAATGAAATCTACCACAGGCCCCTATCTCTCGATCAAAAAGATGAGCCCCAGCAAAATCAGCGCTGCCACCCCCACGACTGCAATCAAGACCTTGGGAGAAATTCCCTCGAGCATTTCCCTTCCGGCAAGCCCTCCCTCCCGACGGGGGTCAGCCTCTACAAACATGCGCCGTATTTCTTCTCCATCCAATTTTGACCCAGAGGCCACGCCTCTCTTCCGAGGAGCTGCCCCAGCCTCTCCAGGCAATCTCACCAACCCTTGTCTTTCCGAGGGAGGCAGAGGCTCTGCATCTACCGTTTCCTTTCCGCTCGGCATCATCGGCATCTTGAGTCGATGGAGGGCCACCTGACTTCCGCAGCTTGGACAGGAAGAGCGTGATGCGGCCCTACTCATCATGAACCAAGTCTCACATTTCCAGCACTTTACACGCTCAGAAGGATCAGGCTGGGACTTCATCTCCCCTATTGGCCTTACATGAATACCCATCAGAATTTTTGTATTTAGCGACTATCAACATGTCAACGGTACGCGTTCCTACTTATTCACAGTTAGTCCACATCTCATTCCAATTCACTCAGCCCAAAAAGGCGAAGGCTACGTCGCTGACAAAACGAGGCCTCAAGAAACTCGTCCCAATTTAGGATTTTAAGATTTCTACTTGTCAACCCACTCCTATAGTAGTGTTCTTTTGAACATGCAAGGTATCCCCCTCAAGACCGGTATTGCTTCGTGCAGAGCATCCTCACTGAGCATTCTACGTAAGCAGATGAGGGAGCAATTTCCCGTGGCCCACGAGGCAAGAACTCCTTCTTCCTCCAGTTCCTCTTCCGCACATCTTCCACCTTTTCCATCTGGAGCCCTCTCTGAGTTAACCCCTGCGCATCCATCTTCCGGCCTCTCTCTTATTCTCGCAGAAATTTTGAGAGCAGACCCCGGTCACACGACCGAAAGAACTAACTCCTGTACCTCACCAATTCTATTCGATGAACCAGTCGCGCTCATCGATGGGCGAAACTCATTTGACCCCGGTTCCTATGACGCCGATTCATGCTCCCGCCTTCTCTGGATTCGCTGTCATGACAGCAAGGAGTCTCTGCGATGCTGTGATCTTCTTCTCCATGACAAAAACCTGCCACTCCTTGTTCTTGACCTACTACTAACCCCTCCGACGGAGCTTCATCTCATCCCTAGGTCATCCTGGTATCGATTACGTAATCTAGCTCGAAGAGCGAACACCTCTGTCCTCATCTTCACACCTCAGCATCTCGTTCCCTGCGCTGCGCTCCAAATTCTCCTTAATTCCTCTTTTCCGTTGTCTGCCCTGAAAAAAGATCGCCATGAACTGAAGCCTACCTATTCCACCCGGAAAATGGTTCTTCAAAATTCATGAGAAAAATCTCTCTTCCTCCTAAAGGGAAAAACTTCCAGGGAAGGCTCATGCTTAAAGCCAAGAAAAAGGCTGCCAGCCTCTGCTCTCTTCGCTCACCCACCAAAAACATCTCTTCCATTGTACGCCTCTTTTCAAGTTCCCCTGTTCTCTCTAGCTATCCTTCTTCGGGATAGGCCAGACCTTGCCTCTGGCCCCGTTGCGCTTATTCGCTCTACACCCGATCCAGACACCTCAACTTCTTCTACTACTGCAAAACCCGTTATTCTCGCAGTAAATCATGCAGCGGCTCAATCCCGTGTTACCAAGGGACTTTCTCCTACCAAGGCCCTAGCACGCTGCCCACACCTCAACCTTATTTCCTCAAATCCTGCGGACGAATGCCTCCATCAGGATGCTCTTCGTGACTACCTCGCTTCTCTGGGACCCGACTTTGAGGAGACCGCTACGGGAATCTTTATCCTGGACCTGCTCTCTATTCCACACGCAATGAAATTCCCCGGGGAGTGGGCCGAACAAGCTCTGCGTAAGGCCACTCCCCTTCGCCTTCCTATCGATATCGCTCTGGCCAGAACTCCCGATCTTTCCATTCTCGCGGGTCAGTCTCCTGCCCTGCGTCATACTCTCCGATTTAATTTGGATCCCATCTTCTGTATGGCGCGACACCCCACTTTCGCGATTCGGCATATCGACTCTCAACCCATTCACTCTCTTAACCAGATCTCTACTGAGATTGCTCTGGAGTCGGAACTTCTTTCCCTGTGGGGTATTGAAACTCTGGGCCAGTTTGCCAACCTGCCGAGGCAGGGACTCGCAGAGAGGCTCGGACCCGAAGCGAGGATAGCTCATGACGTTCTCCATGGAAAACATCACCGACTACTGAGGCTTCACCGCCCTCCTGAGCGATTCACTCTCAGCCAGGAACTTGAATATCCTCTCGAGAAGATGGAGCCACTGCTCTTCGCTCTTCACCGAGGTTTAAGAACCCTCTGCTCACGGCTACAATCCTCTCAACGGGCCGCTTCTTCTATCAGAATCACTCTGACGTTTGACGATGGAGACCTGTATGCGCACAAGATCGAGCTTCCCGAACCAACCTGTGACTCATCCCTGCTATTGAGGGTTATCCAGACTCACCTGAGTACAATTCATGCTCCTGCCCCGGCAACTGGCTGGTCGCTTCACCTGACCTCGACCAGCCACGAAGGAAAACAATGTCATCTTTTCCAGCGATCCCTCAAAGACTCCCGTAGATTCCTTGATACTATTGGGCGAATCAATGCCCTTCTTGGCCCCGGACGTCTGGGAACACCGTTTCTTCTCGATACTCACCGCCCCGATTCATTCCAGATGAAAGGTGCTCTGTGCAGCGAAAAGCTCGCTGTTAAAAGAGAACAAAACGAATGCAATTTATCACCACATTACGGACGTATTCAAAACAGCACATCCTTACCGCTAAGCCGGTTCAGACCAACACTTCCCATTCATGTTGCATCCGATCCGGAAGGCCGGTTTCCCAGACCTCTTGCACTCCTGGATGGCCCATACTGCGGTCCTGTCACGACATCAAATGGCCCCTTTCCTATCTCCGGACACTGGTGGGATCCTGAGGAGCGCTGGCAGCAAGTTGAGTGGGACATTCAACTCACCAGCAATGCACTCCTGCGCCTTGCCTACCACCCGCCCGACAACTGGGTCCTTGAAGGCATTTACCAATGACTCCTGTTTTTCGTAAATGACTCCAGAGCGTGACCGCTTAACCCTTCTCTAAACTTGTTTACTGAACTCTATGCGAGATCCTCTTTCTCCTTCCTTCGAGGCGCGAGCCATCCACAGGATCTCATTCAGCGTGCCGCTGAACTCAACTACAAATCCATTGCCATTCTGGACCACATGGGGGTGTACGGATCCGTTCAAGCTCATCTGGCCGCACGAAGACATGGGATTCGTGCACTCGTAGGAGCGACTGTCGAGCTACCGGGAGGACGCCCGGGAGGTTCGCCTCTGGAAATACCCGTTCTGGTCGACAGCATTAAAGGATACCAGAACCTCTGCCACCTTCTAACAAATCTTCATTGTCATTCCGAAGCCATTTCCCCAGACGCTTTATCCAACAATTTAGATCCCTCTGTTTTCTTTCCATCTCATCCGGAAGGAATGATTGCGCTTCTCACTCCTGAGTCTTTGCCATCTTTGGACAGAAGAAGCCTTTTAAGAGCCGCACTCCTGCTTCGGCGTACCTTCGGGAGGCATAATATCTACATCACTCTCACCCGTCATTACAGCAGAAGCACTGATCGAATAAACCGCCTCCTTATAGACCTCGCCCAATCTCTCAGTATTCCTCTGCTGGCATCCAATGCTCCTCTGTTTTCTCACCGACGGTGCCGCCTACTTGCAGACTGCTTCACATGCCTTCGTCATCACACGAATCTCGATGAGGCAGGAACCTTACTCGCTTCGAACTCTGAAAGACATCTTAAGTCTCCAGATCAGATGTCCTCGTTGTTTAGCGATCAGCAGCAAGCCCTTATCAATACTGAAATTTTATCTGAACGTCTCGCATTCACCCTCGATGACTTGGAATACCAGTTCCCCTCCTACCATGAAAATGGGAAAAGCCTGACACGCGAGGAGGAGGCCAGACTTCTTCGAAAACTGACTTTCCTTGGAGCACGAAATCGCTACGGAAAGATCGGAATACAGGTCCGAAAGCAACTCGAGCACGAGCTATCCTTAATCATTCGTCTCCGGTTTTCTGGGTATTTCCTGATCGTCTGGGAGATCGTAGAATTTGCAAAGTCTCAAGGAATACTCTGCCAAGGTCGTGGCTCTGCTGCCAACTCGGCAGTGTGTTATTGTCTGGGAATTACAGCCTGCGATCCCGTTGGTGGCGGCCTCCTCTTTGAGCGATTCCTTTCCGAAAACAGACGCTCGTGGCCAGACATCGATATTGACTTTCCTTCGGGAGGGCGACGTGAGGCGGTAATACAGCACGTCTTCCAGAAATATGCTCCGCGAGGAGCCGCAATGACCGCCAACGTGATCACCTATCGCCCAAAATCTGCATTTCGGGAAATATCAAAGGTCCTTGGACTCCCCGATTCAATCGCTGCACGTTTCTCGTCTCTTATCTCCTCTCCCCATTCCCCTGATACTCCCGGCGAGAGACCCAATCCTTCCTCAGACGCTGGTAAAAAGTGCAATACCGCTCCTGCTGCAGAGGAAATGCCAGACGGCATATTTGCCATGCGAGACCTCGGGCAACTGACAAAAACCCTGAGCCAATCGGGACTTTCTCAGGATCACCCCCGCTTCAAGCCTCTCATGCACCTTTATCACGAGATCCTATCCTTTCCCCGGCATCTCGGGCAGCACTCTGGAGGAATGATTATCTGTGATACCGGGCTCGATTCCATCGTTCCTCTTCAACCTGCGTCCATGCCAGACCGTACTATCGTGCAGTGGGATAAAGATGACTGCGAAGAACTCGGAATCGTCAAGGTCGACCTCCTTGGTCTTGGCATGCTCGCAGCCATGGAGGACAGCCTTAGGATCTGTCGACAGAGAGGGAAATCCATTGATTTGGCACACATCCCCTATGATGACGCTGCCACCTTCGATCTACTTTGCCGTGCTGATACCGTTGGCACTTTTCAAGTCGAATCCCGAGCACAGATGGCAACTCTTCCGCTCATGCAACCCAGGGAATTTTACGACCTTGTCATCGAGATTGCCCTCATCCGACCCGGCCCTATCGTGGGTGAACTTGTCCATCCTTACCTGAACAGGCGAAGCGGCCGCACTCCTGTCGACTATATTCATCCTGATTTTCAATCGGTTCTGGAACGAACCCTCGGAGTTCCTCTCTTTCAGGAACAGGTTCTACGCATGGCTATGATCATAGCTGGCTTTGATGGGGCTGAAGCCGACGAACTACGCCGTGCAATGGCTTTTAAACGCTCCGATGAACGAATGGAGGCTATCGTAGAGAAATTGCGTTCACGCATGTCTCATCGTCACGTAAATCCTGCAATTCAGGAAAAAGTGATCCGCTCTATCAGCTCTTTCGCTCTTTATGGATTCCCCGAGAGCCATGCCATCTCCTTTGCTCTCCTTGCCTACGCTTCCTGCTGGCTGAAGACTCACCATACTGCCGAGTTCTTTACTGGCCTCCTTAACAACCAGCCAATGGGATTCTATCCAGTAGCAAGCCTTCTTCACGATGCGCGTCGACACGGCATTCATATCAAACCGGTATCCGTAATACACTCTTCTCTCGAAACAGCCGTCATTGATAACAAAACTCTCAGACTAGGTCTTCAACACCTTAAAAACATCTCCAGCTCCACCACCACTAAACTTCTGGAAGCCCGATCCCATACCCGCTTTATTGATCTAGCTGATTTCCTCCGTCGTGTTCAGCCCAACAAAAAAGAGCGCCGTCTTCTTGCTGCCGCAGGATCTTTAGATGACCTGCCAGGGATTACTCACCGCCGAGATGCCCTCTGGCAGGGAGAACACCTTCCACAGGAAGACCTTCTCAGCCGCTGCAATAATTCCCCTCTGAGCGACTCCAGAGCAGCAACACCTGAAATGAACTGCCCTCTTCTTCCCATGAGTGAATTCGAAAAACTCACCGCAGATTACCACTCTCAGGGATACAGTACAGGGCCACACCCCATGGCTCTACTACGTAAATCTTGGATACATAAATTTCAGAACGCGAACAGCCCTTCTCAACAAGGCGATTACGATTCACCTATCAACCCCTCCTTGCTCGCCAAAGCTCGCGATTTCAAATTCATACCTCATGGCCAGCATACCATCTGTGCAGGACTTGTCATCTGCCGCCAAAGGCCGAGCACGGCAAAAGGGCACTGCTTTATCTCTCTTGAAGACGAAACAGGAACAGCCAACCTCTTTATTCCCTGTTCTACTTTCCTGAATTACCGTCTTGTTATTACCAACGAAAAATTTCTCCTCTGTCACGGCAGAATGCAGATTGGAGAAAATGATTCTCGTACTCTATACACAACATCGTTAGAGCCTCTTCCACTTGAGCTTTTCCTCGAAACCGAAAGCCATGACTTCCACTAGGAGGGGTATCGGTGGAGGCCGCTCCTCACCTTTCCCGCAGATCTGCAGTAAAGCACTGGAGCCAGCTGTCGGACTCGAACCGACAACCACTCGATTACAAATCGAGAGCTCTACCAATTGAAGCTAAGCTGGCTTATCTCGCAGCGCTCGCAGTATGCCCAATTACGGAGAAGCTGCAAGTCGAGGGTGGAGAGAACCCAAAACTTGGTCTAGTCTGCCCTCATGAATATTGGGATACTCAAAGAAGTGAAGCCACAGGAGCATCGTGTGGGCATGATTCCGGCTTCAGCGGGAGAATTAGTCAAACAAGGGCATCGGGTAGTCATTGAGAAAGGTGCAGGAGCCAACTCCAGCTATCTCGACAAAGAATATCAGCTGGCTGGCGTAGAGGTCTTACCAACCGCAGAAGCTGTGTTCGAGAAAGCCCAGCTCCTCGTAAAAGTTAAGGAGCCTCAACCCTCTGAGGTTGAGATGCTTGGGCCTGATCATACGCTTTTTACTTACCTGCATTTGGCTGCGGATAAGGCCCTGACCGAGTCCCTTACCGCGACGGGCTGCACGGCAATTGCCTACGAAACCCTCGAAGTCGGAGGGCGCCTTCCCCTTCTTGAGCCCATGAGCGAATTGGCCGGCCGTATGGCAGCCATCTTCGGCTCCTACCACCTCGCAAACCACCGAGGGGGCCGCGGAATTCTTCTTGGAGGCGTCCCTGGCGTCGCTCCGGGCCGGGTTATGGTTATTGGCGGCGGCACAGCCGGTATTAACGCTGCCCGGGTAGCGACCGGCATTGGCGCTGATGTGACCATCGTTGAAGTGGACGTCGAGCGGATGCGCTTTCTGGATATCACCCTGCAGGAAGCGCATACCCTGTATTCAACGGAAGCCAATATTGCATCACTCCTGCCCCGGATTGATCTCATCATTGGAGCCGTCCTCATTCCCGGAGCGGCAGCTCCAAAACTGATGACACGGGAAATGCTGAGGCAGATGGCACCTGGCAGCGTCTTTGTCGACATCGCAATCGATCAGGGTGGCTGCTCGGAGACAAGCCGCCCCACCAGTCACGATAATCCAACCTACTTTGAGGAAGACGTTCTTCATTACTGTGTCACAAATATGCCCGGCGCCTACTCTCGGACAGCAACTCAGGCCCTGAACAACGTCACGACGCGCTGGATTTCGCTTCTAGCTACTAGCGATCTTCAGACTGCATGTCGCAATCGACCGGAGCTTCTTTCTGGAATTAACTGTACCGGAGGAAAGCTAACCTGCGCACCCGTTGGAGAAGCTCACAGCCTTTCGACAGTCAGCCCAGCGGAAGTCCTGGAGCTTCATTGATGGGCTCCCTGCTCGAATATAAAGGCGAGCTCCTCATGATCCGCTCACGCCTACAGGTGTTTTTCCTCGGAGATGGGGCCAGATCATTAGGGTTGCTATCATGATCAGAATAAATCCTGCCCCACCTATCACTCGAGGCCCCAGCAATGCGATCACGGGAAAGGCCACGAAAGGTGCGATCACACCTCTGACCCCGCACATGAAGGTGTGAACGCTCATGTATTCGGCAACTTGATCCGCTTTCGCAAACTTGGTAACCCACAAACTCCACGCGATATTCCCGCCCGCACGGCCAATTCCATGCAGTGAGATGCCAACACAAAGGGCCCACATTCCTTGCCCGAAGAAGTAGAATAGAACTCCGCCCATGAAGAACACATTCAAAATCATGCGTACGAGGAAGAAATTCACCCGATCAAAAACAATACCCCATATTACCACGGTAAGGAGAAACATGATCTCCGGTAGTGACCCAGTTATGAAAGCGATCGTGAACTCCGTAAGTTCATATCCGTAATCAGGATTGGAGACGTACTCCACAAAGATCGACCAGCAAAGGAGGTTGCCAAAGCCGAGAATCATCCATGAGGTCAGCAGGGACCGGAAGACTCGATCTTTGCGCAGATGCTCGAGAGCACCAAACAGCCTGACCTGATTTGATCTTCGCAGGTAAACAGGCTTAATCGCCAGAACGCAGCCTGCCATCAACACGCAACAGATCGCATAGATGGAGAGGATCAGCCTGAAATCATCTAGGTCGTTTTCCAGAACTTTTCCGAAAACAAGGGCCACAATCAAAGCCGAGGCTTTTCTCACTACCGCAGTCGACGCAAAAAGCCTCCCCCTCGACCGGTCGGGATAATGTTTCCGGTAAATTTGAGACATCAGAGGAATACTCAGCGTAATGCAGAGTAACGCGACTACCATGGCAGGCAGAAAAACCGTAAAAGAGCCCCCGCCAACTATAGCAACTGCCAGACCACCAGCTGAGATAATCCAGAGCAGGGCCGTCCCCAAGTTGACCGAGATCCCGGTCCTGCGGACGAGTTGCACCGGAAAAAGACTGAGGAGAAGCCCACAACTTGAGGCCGCAACAAGAGTAGCCTTCTGCCACGCATCGGCATCAAAGACACGCACCGCGATCAGCACTACGAAGGTCATCGCTAACGTCTCCAGGCACCCACCCGGCCAAGCCCGTAGATTATCCAGAATGAAGGTTCTCCTCGCGGGGTTTTCTGAGGGAACAACAGGCATTCGGAGAGATTTCTAGGCGTCCCGGAAGCGCGTTGCCAGCACCCAGAAAAACAGGACCGAAACAAGGAGGGCCGCAGCTCCAACATGCAGAACCTGTACAACTCGCAATACTCCCACATGAGCAAGCAACACGCCCATTACGAGAAGAGAACCCACAAGAAAACCAATCATCTTATCTGGCCACCATATCCCCCCAGAAGTTTTCCTGAGTAAAATCAGAATTGCCGCAGCTCCGACTACGATCAGCCACGAAAAACTTCTGTGCACCAGATAGACTCCGGATTTTTCAAGCTCCCGCGTCCACAGAGCGCGCTCATCAGATCCCGCATTCTTCGCCAATTCGTCTGTTAGCTCCCTGACCTGTGCCCCCAGCACCCCCTCTGCTACTGTCAGAGCAAAGACAGCAATACCTAGTGACCAGACCACTTTTCCCTTCACTCCTGTAAGAACCCTTCGCACCGGATCCGCACAACCCTTCCACGAGACGTAAACAAGAACGCACAGGAGGATAATTGCAAGACCCACATGAAGCGTGATCATCCCTGGCTTTAATCCACTCAGGACAACTCTGCGCCCCAGCTCCGCGTTGATGAGAACAAGTAAAAATGCTGAGATACTCATCAGGCAAACAATACCGCTTCTTTTTCTTCGTAAGAATGACGCAACCATCAAAGCCATGGACAGAAGCCCTACAGGCATCGCACAAAGACGGTTGATATACTCGACCCAAGTATGAAGAGGATTGAATTCAGCCCGAAGGGAGTCTCGGGTAACGTCTGCAGGATCCCGGCCGAACCGCTCTGCTTTCTTCCTGAATTTTTCGAGATTAATTCTGTCGAAATCTATCTGGTCAACTCTCGTGGGGGGAACAAGTTTTCCCCAGCAGGTCGGCCAGTCAGGGCAGCCAAGCCCTGAACCCGTTGCTCTTACGATGGCGCCGACAAAAAGAAGCAACAATACCGATATTAGCGCCGCGATAGCTAGCTTCTGAAAGCGCTCCATGTTGATACAAAATTCGTAGTCTACTGGCTGGGGAACTGGAAAATCTGGGGGAGAGAAGTCTTCCGGATCCGGATCAGCCTTGCCCTCACTGAGAAGACCCACCCTCAGGGGCAATACCTTCGGGCATTGCGCCCCCCTCAGCTGCCTCCACGGCCTCCTTAAGCTCCTGTTCGTCTTCAGACTGCTCGCGCTTTTCCTTACTGATGGCGACCGCTATCCAGCGAAACTCATAGCTATTCTCCATGATCACTTTCAGCATCATCATGATGGGAACGGCCAGGAACATACCAACCGGCCCCCACACCCAGCCCCAGAACATCACAGAGACGATTACAACCAGAGTCGAAATACCAAAACGCCGCCCCATCATCATAGGCTCCACAAAATTCCCCAAGAATGTATTGATCGCAACATAGCCAATCCCGACTGCCAGAGCGCTAGGCCATCCCATCAGAACAAGAGCGAGAATGGTGGGAGGAATCCCTGCCAGAATGGATCCCATCACTGGAATATAATTTAATGCCCAAGCTAGAATACCCCAAAGAATGAAGAAATCGAGACCAGCCGCCCAACAGAGAAATCCAGCAAGAAAACCCGTTGCCAGACTCACCATGGTCTTGATCCCGAGAAATCTCTGGATGTCTTTTCCCGCGTGCAACATTCGCTCGAAGTTCGGCCCACGGGCCTCCCCGATTAAACTTAATCGCCTCCCGAACATACGGGCCTCGGTCAGCATGAAGACCGTACACAAAACCACTATGAATGCGGACCCAAGGAAAGAAGTCACCCGCCCAACCACGTTAGTGCCTAGTCCCACAATATCCTCTACCTTAATACTGCTGAGCTGCTGGGTCAGATCCTCAGTCACGTAGGCTCGAACATTCTTTCGCGCTTCGAGCTCCGGAATGTCTGACCACTTCACGATCGTCGCAACGGCCCAGTCCTCTGCCTGCTTAAGTTTCTGTGTGCTTTCTACCTGATACTTACTTTCCCACTTTTCCTGCAAGTCGCCGATCAAGGCCATCCCGATAAACACCACTCCTGCAAGGAAGGCGAAATCCACGAGGACAGTCGTTATAACGGCAAAAAACCGTGGCACCTTGTGCCGTCTGAGCCACGCCGTTATCGGGAAACTGACCGTTGCAATAAATAGCGCGAGAAGGAACGGCACAAAAAACTTTCCCGCTGCCTTCAAGCCAGCGATCACAATCACCACGGTGGCGAGAGTCAGCAGAGTTCGAATTCCTGCCTCTATGTTACGTCTTCCTGTCACTTAAACCTTTGTTGAGAGGCTCATAGACCTCTTCTGCGAAATCCTAGTCCAAGTTGCCTGCTCTCTCAAAGAATTCATTCAGGAATAGTGAACTTTTTCGCCTCATTTGACCTCGTTGTGCCGGCTGGCAGAGAAAAATGCTCTTTGCTACCACCTGAAACCGAACTTTCTCTCAAACTACGGTTTGAAAAACTCATTTCGGCAAAACCTGGCACGGTCTCGCAAGCTGATTCTACCCGAAAAGCTTCATAGCGAGCTGCATTGCCTTCCCGTGGGGCATTCCAGCTACCCTGTCGGACATTTTGGAGACAAACCGCACGAATTCCTCCAAGGACTTCATTTGCTCATTAAAAGCACGCCCACCTGCGCTCTTCATGCCTTGGCTGTCAGCTAGACACCCCTCGAGAAGATCGAGAGCCGGATCAATTTCCCTCTTTTTTCGTTCACGAACAATCCGGCGGAAAATTTCCCAGACATCGAGCTCGGCCTCAAAATACTCCTTCCTCTCTCCCTTCCTGGTCACGATCCTCAATAGCCCCCAATTCACCAGCTCTTTCAGATTAGTATGAGCGTTTCCCCTACTGATACTCAGCTCGTCCATAACCTCATCTGTAGTCATGGCCTCCGGACTCGTCATGAGGAGAGCATGAATCTGGGCCATGGTGCGATTGATCCCCCATTGGGTTCCCATAACACCCCATTGAGAGACAAACTTATCTTTCAGCACCACCAAATCCTCTTCCTCTTTTTTCATATGTTTCAGTATTTACCGAAACTTTGATCCACGCAAGTCAATACCCTTGAGGTTCCCCATGAGACCGCTTCTGCGGTTAGCTCGCGCCACTCCGGTTTCCAAGCCGCGCGCCTAGATAAACCAGACTCGCACCTGCCAGCATACACCCCAAGGCAGCCCAAGTCGCTCCGGATCCTATGTCGGGGAGAAACCACCCAGTAAATCCGCTGATCTTTTCCGTCTCTTCGCCTTCACGAATGAACTTCTCTGTGAGCGTGACTTTCCAAGGCCAAATCACAATGAGAGATCCTCCTACAAATCCTGTAATCAGAGCCATCACAAGGTCATGGACCGTCCGAAAGAGCCAGCTCAGCAGACGCGACAGCAGCACCACGCCTGCTACCCCACCGATGAGAAAGGGAATGAGGATATCCAAAGACCTTCCTATTTCTCCTGCGGTGAGACTGTTAACCGCATCAACCATGACGAGCCTGTATCCTCCCATAAGAAGCAGGACAAATGATCCACTAAGGCCCGGTATGATCATACTGCACGTCGACACCGCCCCACAGAGAGCAAGATAGATCATATTATCACTGCCGCTAGCAGGCTGCAGAAACGCTACCGCACCACCGGTTCCAGCCCCAGCAACTACCCCGAGCACAGGGCCAATAGTCCACCTTTTCACAAGGGATCCCAGTGAAGGAATGGAAGAAACGATCAACCCAAAGAAAAACGCCCAGATTAAAACCGGTTGGTTCTCAAATCCCCACTCCATCAGCCGTGCCATCGTGGCTATGCTCACGACCACGCCGATTCCAAGTCCAAAAAGGAAGCGACCGTCTACCCGTAGCCACGCTCCTCGAACATTCAATCTCAACAAAAGACGGACCGTTGTTCCATCAAATCTGTTTAGAGCCTCGATCAGACGCTCATAGACCCCAGTAATTACGGCAATTGTTCCCCCAGAGACACCGGGAATAACATTCGCGGACCCGATCGCAAAACCTTTCAGGAACCGACGAAGTTCACACATGGCGCCAATCTCCAGCCGGTATTGTAGTTCGCGAACGCATGAAACTTTTTAGCCGCCCTGCGGCCAACGCCTTCTACAATTCAAGAAGAAGACTGGCTGGGCTCTCGAGGCACTCTTTCACCTTGATCAGAAACGTCACGGCCTCTTTTCCATCAACCATCCGATGATCATAACTTAGCGCCAGATACATCATGGGGCGGATCTCAACCTTGCCATCAACCGCCACCGGACGCTCCTGGATCGTATGCATCCCGAGAATCCCACTCTGTGGCGGGTTGAGAATCGGAGTGCTCAGAAGTGACCCATAGATTCCCCCATTAGAAATGGTGAAAACTCCACCCCGCAAATCTTCGAGCTGTATCTTGCCCTCCCTCGCGCGCTCAGCGTAACCGAGAATATCGTGTTCAATTTGCGGGCAGTCCTTCGCCTCTGCATCCCGAATCACTGGAACGACAAGGCCTTTCTCGGTGCCGACCGCGATACCGATATCATAAAAATGGTTCTCTACAATTTCCTGTCCTTCAATTCGTCCATTCAGGGAAGGCACCTCTCTCAGAGCGTGCACCACCGCCTTTACAAAGAGAGACATGAACCCCAACTTGACCCCATACTTTTCGACAAAGCTTTCTTGTACTGTCTTCCGGAGTTGCATCACTGCCGACATATCGACCTCATTGAAAGTCGTTAGGATTGCGGCTGTCTGCTGTGCGTTAACAAGCTGGGTGGCTATCTTCCTTCGCAGGGGCGTCATCCGACGCCGTGTGGTGCGACCACCATCCGAATCGGGCGCATCTTCAGGGGCCTCTTGTGATCTATGGCTTTGCCTTCCTGCTTCCTCAGCTGCCTTCTCTGACAGAAGAGAAGACGAGAGCAGAGCAGCCGCCGCCGAGGAGGCACCCTGTCTATCTGATTCCGCGACTGACGGAACATGCTGCTTCTCCGATTGACCTGAGGTTAGCTTTTCAGGTTTCTCGCCGCCCGAAACATCTGGACCCACATCCGCATCGGCCTCCGGCACCTCCCCAACCGTAACAGTCCCAATCACCGCACCGATGGAAACCTCCATACCTTCCGGGGAAAGGATATTCAGGAGCCCTGAAGATTCCGCATCGATTTCTGCAGAGACCTTATCTGTCTCGAGAGTAACAAGAGTATCACCAGCGCTCACAGCTTCTCCATCCCTCTTGTGCCATTGCGCTATTGTGGCTGAAGCGATCGATTCCCCTGCCGCAGGAACCTTGATGGCAATAATTTCCGGGCCCTCATCCAAAGCGGTGAACCCAAAGGGCTCCAACTCATTACTCTCCGGATTTTCCGCACTCACCGTTCCCCTAGTAGCTACTTCCCCTGACACCTTAGCCTCACCCGGACCCGATTCACCGGGTCTACTTGGGTCCTCACCATCCTCGACCTCTGCTATTTCGGTTATCTCAGCGATAACCGTGCCAATTGCCACCTCTTCCCCTTCTGGGACAACGACTTGAATAATACCGTCTATAGGTGCCTCAACCTCGTTAGAGACCTTATCCGTTTCAATCGTCGCGAGGACCTCTCCCTTTGCGACCGTCTCCCCATCTGACTTGTGCCACTGACCCACCGTCGCCGTGTTTATGGACTCACCGGCAGCAGGAATTTTGACTTCAAGGGCCATAGATCAATTAGGTCTGGGCTACGCGCCCTTTCTTACACCGAGAACGCTTTTTCCACTAGCTTCTTCTGCTCCCGCAGGTGCATTGCTTTCGATCCCGCAGCCGGACTTGAAGCCCTGTCCCTGCCTGCATAGCGCACCCGGCGAGACCCTACGCACTGCTCGAGCCTCGACCAGATATAGGACCAGGACCCCATGTTAAGAGGCTCCTCCTGGCACCAGACGAATACGTCCGCGCGCTTGAAAGGCTCAATGAGCTTCTTAACCATCTCACCATGGAAAGGGTAAAGCTGCTCAACCCGAATGATCGCGGTATGGCTTAGATCGTTCTCTTTACGGTGCTGCATAAGGTCGTAATAGACCTTCCCTGAACAGAATACAACGCGGTCAACCTTCTCAAGATCCAGCTCCTCAATCTGCGGATCCTGCAATATCTCTCGAAAACACTCCCCCTCAAGAAAATCCTCTTCCCTGGAAACCGCCTCCGGCCTTGTCAGGAGACTCTTAGGTGTCATGAGAACGAGAGGCTTCAAAAAGCTCCGATGCTTCTGCCTCCTCAGAATATGGAAATATTGCGCGGGCGTGGACAGGTTGGCCACGGTCATGTTTTTTTCGGCACAAAGCTGGAGAAACCGCTCGAGACGCGCACTGCTGTGTTCAGGCCCCATGCCCTCGTAACCATGCGGCAGCAGCATCACTACACTGCTGGGCACTTGCCACTTCGATTCTGCAGAAGAAATAAACTGGTCAATGATCACCTGGGCGCCATTCGCAAAGTCGCCGAATTGAGCCTCCCACATGATCAGCATCTGAGGACAGCCCAGGGAATAGCCGTAATCAAAGCCAAGCACCGCAGCCTCTGATAGAAGACTATTGTAGACACAGAATTTGGCCTGTTCCGCATCGATATGATAGAGGGGTATGTGGCGATCGCGACTTTCATAATCATAGAAAACCGCATGGCGCTGACTAAAAGTGCCTCTACGACAGTCCTGCCCTGAGAGCCTCACGGGGTAGCCTTCCTTTAGGAGAGCACCCCACGCAAGCGACTCCGCAAATGCCCAGTCGAACGGACCGCCATTCTTCAATGCATCTACACGCCGCGGCATAAATCGTTTCGCCAGAGTAGGGTGCAGCTTAAAGCCCTCTGGGACGGACGTAAGAACGCTTCCGACGTGCTGCAGAAGCTCCCGGGTGATCCCCGTATGAACCGGGTCATGGTTGAAGCTTTCCTGTGCCTTGGCCGTAGATCCCGTAAAGATGCTTCGGCTCCCCTCCTCCTCAAGACGCTTCATCTCATCATACTCCGACTCAAACCGACTCCATATCTCATCATGTCCGGCCTGAACCTCCTCAGCGCTCATGACGCCAGTTTCAACCAGCTCATCAGCGTAGAGCCTCCCGAGGGGTTTCCTCTTCGAGATCTGCCGATAGATATGAGGTTGAGTAAAGGCCGCCTGATCTGTTTCGTTATGGCCTTGGCGGCGGTAACAATACATGTCGATTACGACATCTCTGCCGAACTTCTGGCGGAAGGCGAACGCAAATTCTGCAGCCCAGATCAATTCCATGGGGCGCTCTCCGTTCACGTGCAGAATAGGAGCTTCAATCATCTTGGCCACATCGGTGGCATAGGAAGAGGACCGAGCATCAGACGGCATGGTCGTGAACCCTATCTGATTATTGATAATGACATGAACTGTTCCTCCTGTCCGATATCCAGGAAGCTGAGAAAGGTTGAGAACCTCAGCAACTGAACCCTGACCCGCGAAAGCCGCATCCCCATGAATAAGCAGGGGCAGGACCTGCTTCCGGTCTGTCTTTGACCCATCATCACCTAGAATTCGTTGCCGGGCTCTCGCCTTACCTTCCACCACCGCGTTTACTGCCTCCAGATGGCTAGGATTTGCCGCAAGGCTGACTCGGACCTCTCCATCAGGAAAGGCCCGAACATTTTCATACCCAAGGTGGTATTTGACGTCTCCATCGCCCGCTACGAGGTCGGGAACATAATTTGGCGTGAATTCGTAAAGGATCGTGCGGAGAGATTTGCGAACAATCTGGCCAAGGACATTCAGTCGACCCCGGTGGGCCATCCCCATCGCTACCTCTTTGACTCCAACACCTGGAGACATCTCAAGAATTCGATTGAGAATCGCCATTAGCCCCTCTCCACCCTCCAGAGAAAAACGCTTCTCTCCCAAAAACTTTTTCCCAATGAAAGATTCAAAAAGCTCTGCCTCAAAAATCCAGCCCAGAGCCTTTTCCTTCATTTCACGAGCGGGATTGGCCTCAGTCACCCGCTCTTCAACCTTTTCGCGAATCCAGTTACGCACTTCCGTGTTGTGGATATGCATGAACTCAAACCCAATCGATCCAGAGTAGGTCGCGTCTAATCCGGAGATCATCTCACCCAACTTCATTTCCGCCCCATTTCGGAAGAACTGGGTGGATACGCGCCGACTAAAATCTTTCTCCTCGAAACCGAATTTGATGGGGTCTAGCCGGGGATTTCGTTTCGGCGAGTCATCGAGAGGGTTAATATGGGCCTGAGTATGCCCAAGAGTCCTGTAGTTGTAGACGAGACTCACCAACCTGCCTCGAAAGGCTGAATGCACTGAATCAGGCAGAGCCTCCGAGTCCTCCTCGTGCCCCGTCTCCGTTTTAACCGTGGCAGCGCCATTCTGGTCAGCCTCTCCCAGCACCTCCAGCTGGGCCGTTCCCAGCTCAAAACCCTCGAAAAACGCCGCCCAGGCAGGTTCGATAGCAGTAGGGTCCTCGAGCCAGCGCTCATAATTCGTTTCAAGCAAATTAGCGCTCATGCGGGCGGTGACGGATGAGTTCATCGAGCGTGACCAGAAGGGGTTCGCAGACGGCTCTTGGGGTTTTCTTCCTTGGTGCCGGCCACGTTTCGTTTTAGTTAAGGTGTCTTACTCGGAGAGTCAATCGCACATGCAAACCGGTTCTCGTCATACCCAAGATGATCAAGGTTGACAATCTCACCAAACGGTTCGGCCGACATTCCGCGGTATCAGGCGCCTCATTCGAGGCCGCGGACGGCGAAGTGGTCGGCTTCCTAGGCCCAAATGGCGCCGGGAAGACCACCACAATCCGTATCCTGACCGGGTTTCTGCCCGCAACCAGCGGGATCGCCACCGTTGATGGGTTGGACGTAGGCGAACATCCTCTGGAAACCCGCCGCCGGATAGGCTACCTTCCTGAATCGGTCCCGTTATACCGAGACATGCGAATACGTGAATATTTGCGGTTTCGCGGTCATATTAAGGGACTAAGGGGAGATTCCCTTCGCCGCCGTATGGATGAGGTCATTGAGCGGTGCGGCTTGGGAGATGTCCGCCGCAAGATGATCAAGACGCTATCCAAGGGGTTCCGTCAGCGGGTAGGACTGGCCGACGCCCTAATTCACGATCCACCCCTGCTCATCCTCGACGAACCGACGAATGGGCTCGACCCAAACCAGATTCGATCGATTCGAAACCTCATAAAGGAGCTTGGAGAGTCCCACACGATCCTTCTTTCCACCCATATTCTGAGTGAGGTGGAAATGATCTGTGACAAAATAGTAATTATCGATGGAGGAACCGTCCTCGCCTCGGATACTCCCTCTAATCTCGTTTCCACGATGCGCAGTGCTGGCCGTATCTCCGTAGAGGTGAAGGCTGATCCCGAGAGAGCCCGGGAGAAAATGAGCGCCCTTGACCAGGTCAAGAAAGTCATTCACGAGAGGAATCGCGGAAACTGGGGCGAATTCTCCATTCTTGTTGAATCCGGAACCGATACCCGCGAGCGACTTGCGAATCTTGCCCGGGAAGAAGGATGGCCTCTACGCAGCCTGCATCGTCACGCGGCCACGCTGGAGGATGTTTTTGTCGAACTTACGCGGAAGGACTGAAATGGGCACCGTTTTGATTATTCTCCGCAAGGAATTCCGAGGCTTCTTCCAGAGTCCATTTGGATGGATTCTTCTCTCTCTTGTCACGGTTATGCAGGGCTGGTCGATCTCCAGCGCAATGAAGGCTCTTCAGGACGCCCCAATCCCGGAGAGCTTGGTTTACATTGTATTCCACATGCCTCAGTTCTGGTTCTACTTTCTCGCCCTTTTTCCGCTGATTACAATGCGCCTCTTTGCCGAAGAGGAGAGGGCAGGTACCCTAGAAACCCTCCTGACCGCGCCCGTGCAGACTGCACAGCTCGTTCTGGGCAAATACCTCGCCACCCTGTGCTTCTACCTTGTTCTTTGGATTCCAAGTTTCCTTCAATTTCAAATCTTTGGCCTCCTAACTGATCTCGACCCTCCCTTCAGCACCGGCTCTCTGGGAGGAGTATTTCTTCTGATCGTGCTCATGGGCTCCCTCTTTATTGCCATTGGCACTTTTGCTTCATCACTGACTTCCAGCCAGATTATTGCTGGGGTGATTACGGTGGGGCTACTTTTTATCCATTACTTTCTTGGATATATCACTGTAATCTACGGGGATCAGTTTCCCGCAGCCTCTCTGTTTCACCACATCTCGGCCAGCGAACACCTCCGCGACTTTTCAAGAGGACTGATAAGCAGCAGCACAATCATTTATTACCTCAGCGCAGCCGCCTTCGTGCTTTTCATGACTCATCACGCCCTCAACTACCGGCGCTGGAAAAGCTAACCTCAACGATCTGTCATGACTGAGAAAACCGGCAAAATCGAGGAGCAGACCCTACCATCAGAAGAAGGTCGGAAGCGTCCAAGATCAGAGGGCGGCATGATGTTGCTGCAACTTTGCCTTAGCCTGATCATTCTACTCTCCCTGAATTACTTTGCGGGCACTCATCCATCAGTCTGGGACCTCAGTCAGGACAAGACCTTTTCCCTCTCCAATCAGACTCGTAGCCTGTTGCAATCCAAGTCTTTCAGCACGCGGGAAAGCCCTGTTGAGATTATCGCCGCAGTCCGGAGAAATTCTGCTCACTATCCGAGACTCTCCTCTTTACTCCACGCCTACGAACGCCTCAGCAAGGGCGCAATCCAGGTTCAGTTGATAGACTATGTGCGCGACAGCGATACCGCGATCGCGATCGCAGACAAATACGACACCGCGTTTGTTGAAGACACCATCATCATCAACGCTCTACCCTCTCTTGCTACGAGCAGCAGATCCGAGACCCCCGAACGAAACGAGGAAGAAATGCGGAAAGCTCACATTCGGTTTATCCCCGTTCAAGATATGCTGGTTTTCAGCAACGACCAGCGAAGGGGGCGGCGACTGATTGGTTACCGGGACGAGGACCAGATAACAGCCTCCCTCCGCCGTGCTCTCGAGGGCGACCCCCGCCGCATGTATTTTGTAGCTGATAAAAGCCAGATTGGGGGATCTGAAGAAGATGCCCCCTGGGCTTTTCTGAGCCGAACATTTGCCAGCCTGAACATCGAGATAGCACCATTCAAAATCTCAGGACTCGATCAAATACCCGATGATGCAGCCGGGGTCGCCTTGGTTGCCCCCCGCTTCGATCTTAACACGCAAGAGATGGATGCCCTCCGCAACTATTGGAAACGACCAAAAGCAGCTCTCTTCGTAGTTTTGGATCCTACCATTAAGGAACAACCTCCCAATATTCGCGCCTTCCTGAGAGAGCACGGGGTGACTCCGAGAGCGGTGCGTTTGTCGACGACAAAAGGAAGCCAGAGAGCCTTCGATATTCCCTCCACCTTCACCAACGCGGCAGCGGTGGGAGATCTTGGCAATGCCTCTACCCTGTTCGAGGGGGCGACCTCGTCACTGGAATTGAGGGAGAACGCCGAAGATCTCGAACTAAGACAAATCCTTCCCCTTGCCCTAATCTCTGCGAACGAGAGCGTTACCGCTCAACCGCTTGACGGCTCGAGCCCTCTACCCGGCCCACACTATCTTGCAGCCTCAGTTTCCCGCGGTAATGAGCGCAACGAGCGGACCGCGGACAGCACGTCTCGCATGATTATCGTGGCCAACAAGGACTTCCTGCGGCCCCGAAGCAGGCAGAAGGAGCATATTGACTTCCTGCGAAATACTAGCAACTGGCTCATCGGCCGAGAGGAGCTTTCCGGAATTGGCCCAAAACCAATTCGCTACTACAAGCTTCTCCTCTCCTCCCAGAAAGTATCCTTTGTTAACAAGCTCAACCTGTTCTTCATACCGGGGCTCTTCCTCCTGATCTCACTCTTTGTCTGGAATAGTCGACGCTCCTAGTTGGGAACTCAGGAATCAACAGATCGTCCTCAAGCTCGCTATTATAGTTCATCTATCGGCACCATGCTTTCCCGAAGGTTCACCCTGATTCTTGCGATCATTGCCATTATGGCAGGCAGCATGGCTGCCATACACCTTAGCAACAAGGATCTCGGAATCATATTCGGAACCACTTCTGAACCTGCAGGCGGCTTGCTTTACTCCGATTTTGACCTCAGCGATGTTGAAGAGCTGATCATTCAAAAAGGAGAGAGCGATCGAACCAGATTCGTAAAGCGCCAAGGAGTCTGGCAAATGATTACACCGGTGCGAGACCGCGCTGATTACGCCATCCTTCAGACCATCATTTACGCTGCTCGCCACCTCCGGATAGAAGATAGCTTCAAGAGCAGAGCGATAACGGAGGAAGAGAGCGGGATACGCGCCTCCGCTTCCAACGCCGGCCCATACCAGATAACACTCAAGGGGGGGGGCGGCCAGATTCTCGCGGA
>TARA_B100001057_G_scaffold77183_2_pt1 | contig 28817 bp, 26 predicted proteins | sample TARA_B100001057 | Tara Oceans TARA_B100001057 (sample SAMEA2621839) | marine metagenome | biome: marine biome (ENVO:00000447); feature: surface water layer (ENVO:00002042); material: "saline water (ENVO:00002010), including plankton (ENVO:xxxxxxxx)" | depth 5 m
TAAGAAAACAGCATCATAATCGTTATACAATTCCTCAAATGAAATATCTTTTCCAACTTCCTTTCCAAGTTTAAATTTAACTCCCATCTCTTCAAGAATCTTTCTTCTTCTTCTAACAACTGATTTTTCAAGTTTAAACTCAGGAATGCCAAATGTAAGCAAACCTCCTATTTCTTCATTTTTATCGAAAACTATACTCTTTACACCTGATCTAGTTAAAACATCTGCACATGCAATTCCTGCAGGTCCAGCCCCAATAATTGCAACTTTTTTGTCAGTCCATTTTCTGTGAGATAAGTCAGGCTTCCAGCCCATTTCAAAAGCTTTTTCAGTGATATATTTTTCAATTGACCCAATTGTAACTGCTCCAAAACCATCATTAAGGGTGCAAGCGCCTTCACATAAACGATCTTGAGGACAAACTCTACCACAGACCTCAGGTAAGCTATTTGTCGAATGACAAAGCTCTGCAGCTTCTATAATGTTACCTTCGTTGACAAGTTTTAACCAATCAGGAATGTAATTGTGAACTGGACATTTCCATTCACAATAAGGATTTCCACAATCCAAACACCTGTGTGCTTGGTTACTTGCTTGTGTTTGATTATATTCACCATATATTTCTAGAAACTCAATTTTTCTAACTTCAGGTATTTTCTTCGTTGGATCATATCTACCTACATCTAAAAACTGAAAGTGATTATCTAATTTTTCATAATCTAGATACTCATTTCGATCTTGAGTAGTTTGATTGAGCGTCACCTCTTCAAATGATTCAACAGAACTTAATTCATCCTTCCATTCAAATAATTTCTTTCTTGCTTTTTCAAAATCAGAAATAGGGGCAAATGATTTAGTTTTATATTTTCCATTTAATCTTATCTTTCCATAAAAATAAGGAGATCTTGGTTGCGTAAAAAGCAATAAGCCTTTTTCAACTTTATATTGTTTATTTTTGTTGGCCATATATGTATGTAGTGTGTATGACATAGTATGACACTTTTTTGAAATTTTTCATAGATATATAAGCTAAACTATGATTTAATCACACATCATTATGACAAAACTATTTTCAAAAAAAGATTTCAAAGACAATTGTGGTTTTGGATTGATTGCAAATATTAAGGGTAATCCTTCTCACAATATTGTTAAAGACTCAATAAAAGCTCTAAAAAGTATGACTCATAGAGGTGCAATCGGTGCAGACGGTAAAACTGGTGATGGTTGTGGGCTATTACTAGATATAGATAAAGATTTTTTCAAAAAAACTCTCAAAGCAGAACAAAATATTGAATTAATTGAAAATTATGCAATAGGACAACTTTTTTTATCCTCAAAGATTGAAAAGATACTTCCGCAAATTAAAAAAATTTTTAATAAGCAAAAGTTAAAACTTATAGCTTACAGAAAAGTTCCAGTTAACAAAAAAATACTTGGTGAAATAGCATTAGACTGCCTTCCAAATATTTATCAATTATTTGTTCGATCAAATGAAAAGATTTTTTATGAAAATCAATTCGATACAAGTCTTTATCAATCTAGAAAATTTATCGAAGAAATATATCAAGACGATGAAGAGTTATATTTCTGTAGTTTTTCCTCTAAAACAATTGTTTATAAAGGCTTAATGCTGCCTAATGCTATTGATAAATTTTATCTTGACTTGGGGTCAAATGAGTTCAAGTCATCAATATGTGTTTTCCACCAAAGATTTTCAACAAACACAAGTCCAAAATGGCATCTAGCTCAACCCTTTAGATTGCTAGCTCATAATGGAGAAATAAATGCTATTAGAGGAAATAGAAATTGGGTTAAAGCAAGATCTTCAAAGTTTAAAACTCCGCTAATACCTATAGTTCAAACATTTAAACAACTTGTGAATGAGTCTGGATCTGACTCTTCATCATTGGATAATATGATAGAGCTTTTACTAAAAGGTGGTGTAAATTTATTTAGAGCGGTCAGAATGGTTATTCCACCTGCTTGGCAAAATGCTCAGATACTTGATCCAGATATAAGAAGTTTCCATGAATATAATTCCATGCATATGGAGCCTTGGGATGGTCCTGCAGGAATTGTCATGTCTGATGGTAAATGGGCTGTATGCCTCCTTGATAGAAATGGATTAAGGCCAGCAAGATTTCAAATTGATAATGATGATAATATAACCATTGCTTCAGAAACAGGTGTGAACCCTGTAGACAATGATAAGGTTATTTCAAAAGGTCGTATAGGTCCTGGTGGCATAATCGCAGTCAATACATTCACAGGAGAAATATTAAATCAAACCGAAATTGATAATGATCTTAAGACAAAATTTCCATACAGAGAATGGCTCAAAAAGAATACAGAATATATTGAGTCGACATTAGACACCTATGAAGGTCCAGGATTAAAGAAAATGGATGCTGAAGAGTTTGCTATTTCCTCAAAACAATTTCTATTATTCAAAGAAGAAAGAACTTCTGTAATTAAACCTTTAGCGGTCGACTCTCAAGAGGGAACTGGTTCTATGGGTGATGATACAGCGCTAGCAGTCATGAGCAAAATACATAGACAAATTTATGACTACTTCAGGCAGCAGTTTGCACAAGTAACAAATCCACCAATTGACTCTTTAAGAGAAGTTGGTGTTATGTCGTTAGAGACATGTTATGGACCTGAACTTAATGTATATGAAGAAACACCTGAACATGCAAAAAGACTAGTAACATCGACACCTGTTTTATCCCATAAAAAACTACAGTCAATTTTAAAAAATAAATATTTTTCATGTGAAGAGTTTAATTTAGAGTATTCATCTGATAAAAAACTGTTAAATGCTTTAAAGGATCTTCAAAAGAATGTTGTTAAGAGCATCAAAAATGGAAAAGTAATTATTCATCTTGTTGAAAAGTTACCAGAAGAAGATAGTCTGTCAATTAATGCTCTTTTGGCGGTTGGCTGTATTCATCAAGAACTTGTAAAACTAGGCTTACGGTCCGATGCAAATATTGTTGTGACTTCTTCATCTGCTAGAGATACCCATCAAATAGCTTGCTTAATTGGTTTTGGAGCTACTGCTGTATATCCAACTCTAGCGTATCAAACAATTCTTGATCTCTCTTACAGAAATGAGTTACAAGGATCTCCACACAGTAATTGTGCTAGATATAGAAAAGGTATAAACAAAGGTCTTTTGAAAATAATATCCAAGATGGGTATTTCAACAATTTCTAGTTACAGAGGCTCTCAGTTATTCGAAGTTGTTGGACTTAATAAGGATATTGTGGATTTATGTTTTACCAACACTGTAAGCAGGATAAAAGGAAAAGGATTTACAGAATTAGACTTTGAACAAAGAAGCTTATCAGAATATTCAAGATCAAATCTTGCAGATATGAGTGTTGGCGGACTGCTAAAATATATTCATGGTGGCGAATATCATGCATATAACCCTGAGATTGTAAAAAAATTACAAGATGCTGTTGCTCATACTTCATATGATACATATCAAGAATATGCAAATTTGGTAGACAATCGACCTCCTGCAATGCTCAGAGATTTATTAGAAGTAACTAAGAACAAATCTGTGAACATCAATAATATTGAGAAACAAAAAAATATACTAAAAAGATTTGATTCTGCTGGAATGAGTTTGGGAGCATTATCACCAAAAGCTCATGAAACATTAGCAGAGGCGATGAACAGCTTAGGAGCAAGATCAAACTCAGGCGAAGGGGGAGAAGCTATTGAAAGATACGGAAACGCAAACATGTCTAAAATCAAACAGGTTGCTTCTGGTCGCTTTGGTGTAACTCCCCATTACTTAAGAAATGCAGAAGTTCTGCAAATAAAAATAGCTCAAGGAGCTAAACCGGGTGAGGGAGGACAGCTACCTGGTGGTAAAGTAAATAAGCTTATTGCAAAATTACGATATTCAACACCGGGAGTTACATTAATATCTCCACCTCCTCATCATGATATTTACTCAATTGAAGATTTAGCTCAATTAATTTTTGATCTCAAGCAGGTTAATCCAAAGGCTCTTGTTTCAGTAAAACTTGTTTCTGAGCCAGGTGTTGGAACCATAGCATGCGGTGTTGCAAAAGCATATGCAGATCTTATAACTATATCTGGTCATGATGGAGGAACTGGTGCTAGTCCTCTTACGTCAATAAGATACGCTGGATCGCCTTGGGAGCTGGGTCTAGCTGAGACGCAACAAAGTCTTAGAGATAGTGGGTTAAGGCATAAAATTAGACTTCAGGCTGATGGTGGCTTAAAGACAGGTTTAGATGTAATTAAAGCAGCAATCTTAGGTGCAGAATCATTTGGATTTGGAACAGGGCCAATGATTGCTATGGGATGCAAGTATCTAAGAATTTGCCATTTAAATAATTGCGCAACAGGTGTTGCAACCCAAAGAGAAGATCTTATAAACCATCATTTTGTTGGTGAAAAAGATAGAGTACGAAATTATTTTAAATTCATTGCTGACGATGTTAGATATCATTTATCTCAAATGGGAGTAACTAATTTGGAAGATATAATTGGCCAAACTCAATACTTAAAAGTAATTGATGACATTGATGATAGACATAAATCAATTGACCTGTCAGGATTACTATACAAAGATAAAAAAATTAAAGAATCTTTCTTCTGCACTGTTAAGAAAAATGATCCATGGGATAAAGCAGTTCTATCTAAAAAAATATTTAAAAAAACAAAAGAAGCAATAAATAATTCTGAATCACTAAGTATCGATTTTAAAATTGAAAATACCGATAGATCAGTTGGTGGGAATGTGTCTGGATATATTGCTGAGAAATACGGTGAAAATGGCCTTACAAATCCTATTGAATTACATTTTTCAGGCTCAGCTGGTCAAAGTTTTGGATGTTGGAATGCTAATGGTTTGAATTTAATTTTGGATGGTGATGCAAACGATTATGTTGGTAAAGGAATGAATGGAGGCAAAATAGTTATTAAGAATAAATCCAACTATGCCTCTCATAAAAACAATACTGTTTTGGCTGGAAATACATGTTTGTATGGAGCTACCGGAGGAGAGGTATATATATCTGGAACAGTTGGTGAAAGATTTGGTGTAAGAAATTCTGGTGCAAGAGCTGTAATTGAAGGTGCTGGAGATCATTGTTGTGAGTATATGACAGGAGGTCACATAACTGTTTTAGGTTCTGTTGGTCTAAATTTTGGTGCAGGTATGACAGGTGGTTTTTCATATGTTCTTGACGAAGAAAGAACTTTCTTTGATAAATGTAATAGAGGATTAGTTAATTTAGAGAGAATAACTACTGAAGATATGCAACCGCATAGAAAGCACTTGAAAGAGATTATTGAAAATCACTACAAGTACACAGGAAGTGCAAAAGCTAAAGATATTTCTGATGATTTTGAAAAATATGAACCTTACTTTTGGTTAGTTATGCCTGCGGCTTCAAATATTAGAGACTTATTAAAAGCGACAACTGCAAACGCTGCTTAATTCATTGCCTTTTGAATATTTTTATTCAAAAATTTATCAGTTTTAAAAGCTTTAAAATTCTTATCAATTAAGATTAAGTTTAATTTTCCATCCGCTACTTTTTTGTCCGAAATGAAATATTTTTTTAAATCAGAATATTTGTACTTTTGATAATTCGTGTCTAACTCCAGAGATTCCAATATCTCTAAAACTTGAGTCATCTGAGACTGATCTATATGCCCTTCATGCAATGAAACTTTTGCAGCAATAACCATACCAAGAGTAATTGCAGCACCGTGAGTTATATTTTTATAGTTACTATAACCTTCAATAGCATGACCAAAAGTATGTCCAAAGTTAAGAATAGCCCTAACTCCTTGTTCCTTTTCATCTTTAGTTACAACTTGAGATTTAGTTTTTATAGACTCCTCTATAATCAACTTAAGAACTTTTTCATCTTTTGAAAGTATCTTTTTAGGATTGTCTCTTACTATTTTCCTTAATTTACTATTACCAATAAACGCATATTTAACTACTTCGCCAAGTCCAGATTTAAACTGATTCAAAGGAAGCGTATCTAAAAAAGAAGTAGAAATTAGGACAAATTTAGGATTATAAAAAGATCCAATGAGATTTTTACCATGTACAGTGTTAATTGCTGTCTTCCCTCCAACTGAGGAATCGACCTGTGCCAGCAAAGTTGTAGGGATTTGTATATAGTCAATGCCTCGCAGATAAGTAGAAGCACAAAACCCCGTAACATCTCCAACAACGCCGCCACCAAGAGCAATCAAACAATCAGTTCTATCAAATTTTAAATCTATTAATTCATGAAGAATATTTTTATATGATGAGATTGATTTTGAACGCTCACCTTTTTTTAGAGTATGAACAAAAACTTTTTTCTTTTTATCAATTAACCCGAGAATTTTTTTTAAGTGAAGTTTAGGAATTCCGTCATCAGTTACTAATAATATCTTCCTATTTTTATTTAAATATTTATTAAGTTGAGTTTTTTGTATACTTTTACCAGTAACAAGTATTTCGTATTTTGATTTACCTTTGCCAGCATAAACACTTTTTATCATTTCTAACCTTTTATTAACTCAATTATCTCTGCAGCAACATCTTGGCTAGACTTGTCTCCAGTCATAACAATATGATCAGATACATCTTCATATAATTTCTGTCTACTGTCATGAAGTTCTTTGAGTATAGTTTCAGGATCTCCCTTTTTAAGGAGCGGTCTATCTTTATCTTTTGATGTTCTTTCAACCTGAACATTTATAGGTGTTTCAAGATAAAAAACGGTGCCTCTTGATGAAAGCAGATCTCTATTTTTTTCAGACAAAATAATACCACCACCGGTCGATAAAACTATTGAGTTTTTCTCTACCATTTCTTCTAGAATCATACTTTCTCTCTTTCTGAAGCCATTTTCACCTTCAAGATCAAAAATCCAATCAATTGATGCTCCTGTTCTGTTTTCTATTTCTGCATCTGTATCAAAAAAACTCAAAAATAACTCGTCAGAAATAATTTTTCCAACTGTAGATTTTCCTGACCCCATTGGCCCAACGATAAATATATTCATAAGTTATTTTTATAATTTTGGATTTTAACATTTAAAGAAAGAAAAGCACTTTTTAAATTAGAAATGATTTATTCTAATTAATTAAAGATTTAAAATTAGGTATGTATAAAGTAATTAAAATATCTTTCGCTATTGGCATTTTATTTTGCGCATCTCTAATTATGTCTATTTTAATAAGTTTCCTTTACTTTCGTCCAACACTTCCTGAAATTAATTTGGTTGATGAATCAGAACTTCAAATTCCATTAAAAGTTTTTTCAAAAGATGGTATTTTGATAGGTGAATTTGGTGAAATAAAAAGAAGACCAACTGAATTTAAAGACATTCCCCAAGAAATAAAAAATGCATTCTTAGCAGCAGAGGATGATAATTTTTTTAATCATCAGGGTATAAGCTATACAGGCTTAATAAGATCTTTTATAAGATGTATCAAACCCTCTGGATGTCAAGGTGGCGGTGGCACAATTACAATGCAGGTCGTAAGAGGCTATCTTTTAACTCCTGAGCAAACAATTGTAAGAAAAATAAAAGAAATATTTTTAGCTCTTCAGCTAGAAGGCATTCTTACAAAAGAAGAAATTTTCGAACTTTACGTAAATAAGATTTTTTTAGGAAATAGATCTTATGGTATCGAGGCTGCTGCAAATACATACTTCAATAAAAATCTAATTGATCTTTCTATATCTGAATCTGCAACTATTGCAGCTATGGCACAACTTCCATCACGAGTAAACCCAGTTAAGGATCCAAGAGGGACTTTGTTAAGAAGGAATTGGATTCTTTCAAGAATGTATTTACTAAAATCTATAAATAAAAATGATTATCTCGAGGCATTAAATGAGGAGGTAAAAATATCAAAAAATATTGATCTTTATGAAATTGACGCTTCTCATTTAGCAGAAGTTGTAAGACAAGAAGTTGTGTCAAGATATGGTTTAAGAGCATATAAAGAGGGTTGGTCAGTTTATACAACTATTGATTCAGAATCACAACAAGTTGCAAAAGATAGCTTAATGAAAAATTTATTTCTTTATAACAAAAGACATGGCTGGGTAGAACCTCAAAACTATTTTAACTTATTTACAAACTCACAAGTTTCTTTGTTGGCAGATTTAAACATAGATTTTCTTGATGCCGCCAAGCAAACTTATAACGAGTTTAATCAAGATAATATCTTAACAAGATTAACTGAAGTTTTTTTCAATTATCCATATTACTCTACTCATATTAAGACAATAGCTATTAAAGTTGATGAAGAAAAAGCATATTTTTTAGATGAGAATTTTGATGTTAAAAATATTTCTTGGACGAATGAATATAATTGGGCAAGAAAAAAAATATCAATTAATGAGGTTGGTCCAAGGCCTAGAAATTTTAAAGACATAATTAAAGTTGGTGATTTCGTATATCTAAAAACAAATAATGAATTCTTCTCTTTAGATCAAATTCCAAGTGCAGAAGCTTGTTTGATTTCAATAGATCCAACTACTGGCTCGGTAAAATCATATATTGGTGGAAAAAACTATAATAGTAGCAAGTTTGATAGAGTAAGATTATCTTACCCTCAGTCAGGTTCAAGTTTTAAGCCATTCATATACGCAAGTGGCCTAGCAAATGAATATAATTTATCTTCTTTAATTAATGATGCACCTGTTGTTTTTGAAGATGAAAATCTTGAGAGCATCTGGCGTCCAAAAAATTATACTGGTGAGTATTATGGTCCAATCTCCTTAAGAGATGCTCTAATTAAATCTATAAATATAGTTTCAATTAAATTATTACGTGAGTTAGGAATAGAAAATACTCATAATTATTTGGAAAAATTTGGATTCGAAAAATCAAGATTACCCAAGGACTTATCTTTGGCGCTTGGATCAGGTAACTTCTCTCCAGTTGAGATGGTAAGAGCTTTTTCAGTAATCGCAAACAATGGTAAAACAACTGATATTCATTATATAGACAGTATTAAAGACAGATTTGGAAAAAATATCTTTACCCATAAGGAGTATGAAGAACAAATTAACATAAAAAATATTATTGCATTTCCATGGCTTGATACAACAGAAATGAATGTTAAAAAGCCTTACAACCTTTTAAAGCAACAAAATATAAATGAAAAGGTAATTGATGAGAGAATTGCATATTTAATAAAAGATACTCTAAGAGGGTTTATGAAAAATGGTGTTGCTGGTAGAAAATCTGCTTATTTAAAAAGAGATGACATTGGGGGTAAAACTGGAACCACAAATGATTCTATTAGCACTTGGTTTTCAGGATTTCATGACGATCTAGTTACTACTGTTTGGGTTGGCAACGATGATTTTACTTCTTTAGGTGAAAATGAATATGGATCAACCATTGCAATGCCAATTTGGTTAGATTATATGAATTTTAAACTTAAGTCCTTACCAGTTAGTAAAAAGAAAATCCCAGAAAATATATCATTTGTAAGAGTTAATAAATCAACGGGTAGGATTGATGAAGATTCAAATGATAATATTTATTTTGAGTTATTCTTAGAAGAAAATATTAATTAGTTTTTAAAAATACAAATTGATGTAAGTTGCCATAAATTGTCAACATAAGTGGATGGTGAATCTTTAAATTTAGATCTAATATATCTTCCGATACTTCCTTCAAGAACAGTTACTATAACTTGAGCAGACAGTCCAGCTTGCGAAATTAATTTATCAGAATCTTCTTTTAAAATTTGTCTTATTACTAGCTCTAATCTCTCATAAAATTGATTTATATCTTCGCTTACATTTTGTTCACCTGATGAAAGAGCCTCTCTTGATAAAAGTCGGGCAAAGCCTTTATTTTTCTCGATAAATATTACAAAAAAAATGAATATATTTTTAATTTTCTCATTTGTTGAGATGTCACTTTTTTTTAGTTCATTACATTTTTGAAAAATCGCATTATCACAAAAAGAAAATAATTCTGCATAAATTGAGCGTTTGCTTGGAAAATGTCTGTAAAGCGCTGCTTCGGTAATACCAGATTTTTTTGCAAGTAAGGCTGTTGTTACTTTAGATAAATTTTTTTCTTCAAGCATACTTGCTAGTGATTGCAAGATTATATTTTTTCTATCTTTAGCCATTTCTTATAAATTTATATCAATATCAGGACAAATGCGAGAAAGTTCATCCAGAAAGCTTTTTTTAATATTATTAAGATCCTCTTGAGAGTCTCCCTCAAATCTTAAAACTAGTTTAGGAGTTGTGTTTGATGCTCTCAGCAAAGCCCAACCATTATCAAAATTAACTCGCAATCCATCTATGGTAACTTTTTCACCACTTAACGAAAAATTTTTTGAGAATTCTTCGACAATTTCGAACTTTCTGTCATCAGTTGTATTAATATTTAATTCAGGCGTAGAGAAAAATTTACCATAACTGTGGCTAATCTCTGAAATGCTTTTATCATTTTTTGTTATTAGTTCAATTATTCTTGCACCTGAATAATGTCCATCATCAAATCCATACCATTTATCATTAAAAAATATATGTCCACTCATTTCACCTGCCAGCAAAGGATTGTATTTTTTAATAGCATTTTTTATATGAAAGTGTCCTGTGGGAGACATAATAGGATTACCACCATTTTTTTTAATTATTTTAGGTAGCGAATTTGAGCATTTCACATCGAAGATTATTGAACCTTTTTTTGAAAATAAAATATCTTCACTTAACATCATTAAGATTTTATCTGGAAATACAATTTCACCTTCATTAGTCACTAACCCAACTCTATCTCCATCTCCATCAAATGCTAGTCCTAATTCAGCATTAGTTTTTTTTATTTCATCAATGAGATGATACAGATTTTCAATCTTACCAGGATCAGGATGATGATTTGGAAAATTTCCATCCACATCACTGAAAAGCTCAATGACATCACAACCCAACTCTTTGTACAATTTTGGAGCTATACATCCTGCTGCACCATTGCCACAATCAATAACAATTTTAGTTCCTTTTTTAATAGTAAGATTTTTTTTTACCTCTTTAATGTAATCATCTTTAATATCTAAATTGACTATTTCATTTAAAAAAGGATTTTCAACAACTTTATTATTTTCTATAAGATCTAAAATATCACTACCAGAAATAGGTTTATCATCTATGACTAGCTTTATGCCGTTATATTCTTTTGGATTATGACTTCCAGTGATCATTACACCGCTTTTGAATTTATTTTTTTTTGCAGCAAAGTATAAAAGAGGCGAGGTTACAAGCCCCAAATTAATAACTTTGATACCAAATAATGATAATGTTTGTGATAATTTATTTAATAAACTTTCTCCTGAGAGTCTTCCATCTCTTCCAACACAAATCTCAGTGATATTCTTCTCTTTACATTTATAAGAAATCGCTTTTGCAATAAGACTAACTATACTTTCATTAATTTCTTCAGGATAAATTCCTCTTATATCATATTCTCTGAAAATTGATTTTGTAATTTCCATTTTTTTCTTTTGTTATATCATTGATTTTGCAATAATAAGCAATATTAATTATATCTTGAAAAGTGTTTATAAATACTAAAAACAAATTAATATGGAAAAATGGATCGTTTGAAAAATGGGATGACTCAAATGTTCATGTTCTATCACATACTTTGCATTATGGTACAGGAGTCTTTGAGGGTGTAAGAGCCTATAACACTTCAAGTGGCCCGGCGATTTTCAGATTAAATGATCATACAAATAGACTATTTAGTGCAGCAGATAAGATAAGTATTAAAATACCTTTCTCCGAAGATCAATTAAATAAAGCTCAATGCGATGCATTTAATATCAATAAACTTAGCGAAGGTTATATAAGGCCAATTGTTTATCTTGGAAATGAGGGACTTGGTTTGCGCGCAAGAGATTTAAGTGTGAATGTAGCAGTTGCTGCTTGGGAATGGCCATCATACATGGACCCAAAAGCAAAAGAAGCTGGAATATCAATAATAAAATCTTCACATCAGCAATATGAAAATCCATTACATTCTGGAAACAAAATTATTGGTACATACTTTAGTAATACAATGGCGCTTCATGAAGCTCAAGATTGTGGGGCTGATGAAGCATTAATGATGGATAAAAACGGATTTATTTCAGAGGGTAGTGGAGAAAATATATTTATAGTTAAAGATAGTAAAATTTATACACCAACAACAAACCACTGTCTAAATGGAATAACGAGACAGTCCATTATTGAGATTGCTAAAGACAGCGCCATAGAAGTAATAGAAAAGGATATCGAATATGATGAACTCGCAAATGCTGACGAGGCATTTTTTACAGGTACCGCAGTAGAAATTACTCCTATTACTAAATTAGACAATAAGCTTATTAGTAGTGGCAAAAGAGGAAATATTACCTATGATCTTCAAAAGAGGTTTGAGGATATAATCTCTGGAAAAGATAATAAATTCAAACATTGGCTAACCTTCACCAAAAAATAAAATTTGCAAAAATTAAATATAGCAATTTTAAGTTATAGAAGTGCTCGTTTTGGTGGTGGACAAGGCGTTTATATAAGAGATATCTCATTTGCATTAAGCCTCATGGGACACAGAGTAGATGTAATATCTGGGCCACCTTATCCCGAATTGCATGATGGAATAAAGTTAATAGAGTTGCCAGGTTTAAACCTATTTGAAACCTTTTCGTTTAGAGACAGATTAAACAAATTTATAAAAAAGAAGAGCAAAACTAATGATGATTATTATGAATTTTTTTCAACATTAATTGGTGGATTTCCTGAACTTAGGACTTTTGGAAATAGAGCAAATAAATTTTTAAATTCAAATAAAGATTACGACATTATTATAGATAATCAATCTATTAGTTATGGAATGATTGAAATACAGAAAAGGTTTCCACTTGTTGAAATAATTCATCATCCCATCACTATTGATTTTAAGTTTGAGTTAGCTTCTACCAAAAAAATTAAGTATAAGATTTCAAGATATCTGTGGTACTCATTTTTGATAATGCAAAAAAAGGTTGCTCCAAAACTTGAAACAATAGTTACGCCCTCCAAGAGTTCAAAAAATGGAATAGTTGCTGAATTTAATTGTAAAAGTTCAAATATTACTGTCATTAATAACGGTTTAGATTATGAAGAATTTGCACCAATTTCAAATGTTGAGAGAAATAAAAATAGATTGATCACAACTGCTAGCGCGGATGTTGCATTAAAGGGGCTGGACTTCTCATTGAAGGCACTTAAACTTTTGAAAAAAAATAATCCTAAAATTCACTTGATCATAATAGGAGCCCCTAAAAAGAATGGACATACAGAAAAATTAATAAAAAAATTAAATATTGAAGATAATGTTGTTTTTAAAAAAAATATTTCCAAAGAAAAAATTAGAGAATTATATTCAACAAGCTCAATTGCGATTGTTTCATCTTTATATGAAGGATTTGGTTATCCTGTTATTGAAGCAATGAGTTGTGAAGTTCCTTTAATTGCTACAAACATTTCTTCAATACCGGAATTGGTGAGGAGTTATGCGATTCTTATTGATCCAAAAGATGAAAAAAAGTTAAGTTTCAATATTGAAAAAGTTTTAAATAATTATGATGATTATAAAGATAATGCAATTATAGGAAGACAACACGTCATTGAGACATTTAATTGGTCTAAAATAACAGCTGAATATGAAAAAATCTTATATAAAACAATTGAAAAATTTAAACAATGCTAACTTTTAATTTCACAAAACATAAGATCAACGAAGAAGATAGTCTTATGTTAGATGTTGGTTGTGGAGAGGGAAGACACATATTTGGCGTAATGCAGTCTTATCCAAATATGAAATGTATTGGGATTGATCCTCATAAGGAATCTTTACAAAAAGCTGAAGAGGGCTATGAATATTTTGAATCTATATCCAATGCTGGAGCTGAATTTATGGAAGCTTCTGCATATTCTCTTCCTTTTGATGATAATACTTTTGACTTAGTTGTGTGCTCGGAAGTTCTTGAACATCTTCATCAATATAATGATGCTATCAAAGAGGTATATAGAGTTTTAAAGAAAGGTGGAAAATTTTATACAAGCGTTCCTGCTTCATGGCCTGAAAAAATTTGTTGGGCTTTGTCAAAAGATTATCAAAATCAACCAGGTGGCCATCTTAGAATTTTTAATCAAAAAAATCTTGTTAAAGAAATTGAAATGCAAGGTTTCAGGCTTCTATCTAAAGAAAAATTTCATTCAATACATGCTCCTTATTGGTGGCTGAGATGCATGTTTTGGAAAACTCAAGAGACAAACTTCCTTATTAAAGGATATAAAAAAGTTCTTGAGAGACATATTTTAGAAAAACCAAAGATTTTGGATCTCATTGATAAAGGACTTAATCCAATACTGGGCAAAAGTTTTTCAATGTATTTTGAAAAATAAAAAAATGTTTAAACCTCAACAAAAGTTTAGGGATAAAAACCTATTAGAAAAAGATATTTTTATTAAACTTGCTGAATCAATTAAAGATGTTCAACTAAACTCAGGAGCAATTCCATCGAATATAGATTCATCTCATGACCCTTGGGATCATATTGAAGCAATAATGGGACTCAACTTCTTACAGGATAAAAAGTCTTCTGAACTAGGATTGAATTGGCTTAAGAATAATCAAAATGATGATGGTAGCTGGTATGCAAAATATTATGATGAAAAACCAATAGAATTCAATAAACCAACTCATTTTGGTCCGTATATTTCTGTTGCAGCACTTCACTATTTTAAAATTTTTTCTGACAAAGAAAAGCTCAAAGAACTTTGGAATACTATTAGTTCTGCTATTGATTTTTCTATCAATCTGCAGAACTCCAATGGGACTATTCCATGGTCAGTAGATAATAAAGACAATATAGAACATGATTACTTGCTCACGGGCTCATCATCAATTTTAAAAAGTATTCAGTGTGGAATTAAAATTTCAAAAATTTTAAATAAAGAAATTAATGAAAAATGGATGAAAGCTTATGAGGCTCTTTCATATACTGTCCAAAACCCTAATAATCTTTTTGACAAAACTATAGATAGGTCTAGGTTTTCTATGGATAGCTATTATCCAATTATTTCAGGTGTCCTTTCAGAAACTCAGAAAGATTATTATATAAAGAAAGTATTTAAAAATTTTTATGTTGAGGGCATTGGAGTTAAATGTGTTCTTGAAGAGCCATGGATAACTGTTGCTGAAACAGCGGAATTTATTATCGCATTGATGATATCTAACAGAGTAGAAGATGCTAAAAAGATTTTAGTTGAAGTCATGAACATCACAGATTCAAAAAATATACCTTATATGGGTTGGCAATATGAAGAGAGTATTTTTTGGCCAGAAGAAAAACCTAGCTGGACTGCAGCTGCTTTAATTTTAGCCGCTGACACTATTTTTGAATTTACTGCAGGCTCAGATCTTTTTACAAAGAACCAATTATGATTTTATCAAACAAACAATAGTATCAGTCCTTTCAAAATCACTAAATCCATTTTGAAGAGCATAAAGATAAACTTCATATGGAGCTTGGCCTCCATCTTCTGGTTTTTCATATATATCATGAATTACAAGTGCGCCACCTGAAATTATCTTTTTATTCCAAAAAAGAAAATCTTTCATTGCGGACTCTAATGAATGACTTCCATCAATAAACACCATAGCAAGGGGAGAATTCCAATTTTTTGCAGCAGCAGATGATTCTAAAACTATAGGTACTACATTCTTCACTTTAAAAATATTCATATTTTTTATAAATAATGGAAATGTATTAATTATTTCTTTTTTGTAATCGTAAATTTCTTCATCAAAATATTCCTCGTTTAGCTGATGCTCTTCAGAACCTAAATGATGATCAACTGTGAAAATATATCGATCATTATTAATGACACCTTTTGCGATATACAAAGTTGATTTCCCACAATATGTTCCAATCTCTAAAATATCACCTTTTAAAGAAAATTTTTGTGACCATTTTGTAAGAGCTTTACCCTCATGTATCGGCATAAAGCCTTTTACTGAATCTATTTCGCTAACTTTCATTTATAAATATTATCTTTACCTAAAGTAGATTTAAATCTTCTGTGTTGCCATAGATACTCGTGTGGACTCAAAATTATTTTGCTCTCAATATACTCATTAAGTTGTTTTGAAAATGATATTGAAGATGAATTATCTAATTTTAATTCTTCAATATTTATATTTAAAATATTTTGTTTGAAGAATGTATCTACAAAAAAAGTTTTACATTTTGTTTTTTTTACGATCTTTGAAGGAGCTGAGATGGTGCTTGCTGGGTTGTTAAAAAAATTTATTTCATTTGAATTTTTTGTTCCATAATCCTGATCTGGTGCATAGAGCACAGTTTTACCACTTATTAACCATTTCATAAATCTGATTGCATTTCTTCTATCTGCAATCCCCTTTATACTTCTAAGCCTTCCATTTTTTTGAAGTTGTTCAAAAATATCTGAATTATGATTTCTTTGAACACCATAAACTTCACAATTCATTGCTAATATTCTTGCGTCAAGCTCTAGGTGCAAGGAATGTTTGAAAAACATTAAAATACCTGTTCCGCTATCTTGATGCTTTTTTAAATTTTTTAACCCATTGATCTTATATGGTATATTTTTATCAATTTTGGAATCAGACCAAAACCAAGCAACACCTGTATCAAATAAAACTCTCGCACTACTCATGATATTTTTTTTATAGATTTTATTTCTTTCTAATTCTGAATAATTTTTGAAACAAAGATCTATATTTATCTTACTAAACTTATTTCTCTCAATATTTAAAAGTATGAGAACTTTTCCAATAATTGTTGATAAAAAAATCTGAAAACTTCTCGGTAACAACATTATTGTTTTCCAGAACAGTATAAGAATCGTAATTAATGTTCTATTCATAAGTCATTAGCATGTATTATTACACTATAAGCAATTTGAATTATTAATGAAAATTTTTTTATATAACTCTTTAATTTTGATACTTCTCCCAGTATTCATAACTAGAATATTTTTTAAAAGCATAAAAGATAAAGATTACATAAGAAATTTTTTTAACAGATTTGGAATTTATAAAACTAATTTAAGTAAAGAGTTTTTATGGTTTCATGCTGTAAGCTTGGGAGAAGTAATTGGTTCAAAAAGTATCCTAAAAAACTTAATTAAAGATCATTCAGTTGTCTTGTCAGTTTCAACACCAACAGGATTTAGAGAAGCCAAGAAAATTTATAAAAATGATATTGAGATTGTATTTGCACCATGGGATTTTTATCTATTTGTTCTATTATTTATTAAAAAATTTAAGCCTAAAGCATTAATATTATTTGAAACAGAAATTTGGCCAAATATTATTTTTATGCTTAATTCAAGAAAAATTCCAATAATTCTCTCAAATGCAAGGTTGTCAGAATCTTCTTATAAAAAATATTCATTACTAAAATTTTTTTTTAAGGGTATTTTTAAAATGCTAACCTTAGTTCTTGCTCAAACAGAAAGTGACAAACTAAGGTTTAAAAAAATGGGCATACCTAACAAAAAATTAAAAACAGTTGGTTCAGTAAAATTTGATAGCGAAACTCTTAAATTTCAAAATACTCAGTTTGATGAAAAATTTATTTTGGCAACAAGTACTCATGAGGGTGAAGAACAGATATTAATAGATTCTTTTGAAAATCTTCAAAATGAATTTCCAGATATAAAATTAGTTTTAGTGCCTAGACACCCTGAAAGGTGCTCTAGTGTTGCAAAACTTTTTTTGAAAAAAGATATTCCATATGAAATTTTTGAGAACATACCTCAAGAATTTAAAAATAAAGACGCTTTTATAATAAAATCAACTGGAGTCTTAAATCAGCTTTATAGTATTTGTCAGATAAGTTTTGTAGGCGGTAGCTTAATCGACAAATATGGAGGTCATAATATTATTGAACCTGCTGCGAATAAATGTAGCTTTATTGTTGGCCCATACATGAAAAACTTTGAAGGAATTATAGATCTTTTTATTGAAAAAAATGCATGCTTTGTTGCCAATTCGTCAAAAGAACTTACAAATGCATTTGCAAGTTTGTTAAAAAATAATGAATTAAGACAGAAATTGATTCATAATGCATTAAGTGTGGTTGAAGAAAATAAGGGAGCTTCCAATAAACAGCTTAGATTAATATCTGAACTTTTATATTAAAAATGAAATTTGTCACAGCAATAATTAAACCATTTAAGGTTGAAGAGGTTCGACTAGCTCTTGATAAAATTGGAATATCGGGATTGACCATGACTGAAGTAAAAGGATTTGGAAGACAAAAAGGTCATACAGAATTGTATAGAGGGGCTGAATATACAATTGATTTTTTACCAAAGATAAAAATTGAGATAGCTGTTTCTGATGAAATGGTTGAACAGGTTAAAACAGCTATTGTTGAATCAGCAGGTTCTGGAAAAATTGGTGATGGAAAAATTTTTATCTCATCAATTGAGGAGGTTGTTCGAATAAGAACAGGTGAAACTAACGAAGACGCTCTTTAAAGATCATAAATAATAAAAAGCCAATAATATTTTTATTTGGTCCTACCGCTTCCGGTAAGACAGAAATTGCAATAGAACTTTTAAAAAAATTTCCAATAGAAATTATAAGTGTTGATTCAGTAATGGTTTATAAGGATTGTAATATTGGATCTGCAAAACCCAGTAAAAGTATTCTTAAAAAGTATAAGCATCACATGATAGATATTCTTGAGCCAAGTGAGCTTTTCACTGTTGCAGATTTTTGCACAATTTCTAGAAACTTAGTCAAAAAAATACATCTTAAGAATAAAATTCCTTTATTTGTTGGTGGATCACTGATGTATTTTAAGTCCCTTATGGATGGAATTCATGACTTACCAAAAAGAAATGAAGCGTATAGAAAAATTCTCCATGAAAAAAAGATTAAAAATGGCGACGATTATTTATTTAATATGTTGAAGGACCTAGATCTAAAATATTCATTAACTATTAATAAAAATGATGATGTAAGAATACTAAGGGCGTTAGAAATTATTCATGCAACTGATGAAAAACTTAGCAATATTCTATCTGAAAAACCAAAAAATAGTTTTAAGGATGATTTTACAATCTTTCATTTTGGAATAGAAAATGAAAGAGATATTCTTCATCAAAGAATTGAAAAAAGATTAAAACAAATTATTGAAGCAGGTCTTATAGATGAGGTTATTTTTTTACTTGATAAATATCATATTCCTTTAGATCATCCTCTTAGAAAAGCAGTAAATTATAAGCAAGCCATTCATTACATAGAGAAAAAATATACTTTAAAAGAATTTGAACAAGAATGTTTATATGCAACAAGGCAACTAGCCAAACGTCAAGTTACTTGGCTTCGAAGTTGGGATAAAAATAAGATCTATGATATAAACGATACAAATATAATGGAAAATAAATTTAAAAAGGCTATATCTTTACTTTAAATCTAATAATAAGCCCCAACATATTATAAAATACATACTACAATGAGGTACTAACGTGAATTGGGATAATCAAAATAAAGATCCATGGGGCAATAAGAATGATGCACCTGACTTTGATGAGTTAATGAGAAAGTTTTCATCTATTCTTGGTGGTGGTAAGAAATCATCCTCAAATGGTTCAGGATCAGGTTCAGGTCCAGGAAATGGTTTTAATTTTCCTCTATCAAGAGTCTTACTCTATGGCTTCTTTGCTTTTTCAATTGTTTATGCATCTCAGTGCATATATCAGCTTGATGCTTCAGAAAGGGCAGTCATCTTAAGATTTGGTAAATTTTACGAAGAACAAGAAGAAGGTTTAAATTTTAGACTTGCTGGTATCGATGAACGTTATATTGAAAATGTTTCTTTAACAAGAAGATATACGCAAACTAATAGCATGTTAACAAAGGATGAAAATATTGTAGATGTTACTGTTTCTGCTCAATACAGGATTGCAAACTTAAAAGACTTTGTTTTAAATGTAAGAGATCCAGAAGGAAGTTTAAGAAATGCCATTGAGAGTGCTCTAAGACATGTTGTAGGAGACAATACATTAGATCAAACACTCACAGTTGGCAGAGAAAATATAGCACAAGAGGTTCAATCAAGGCTTCAGGAATACCTTGATATTTATCAGACTGGTCTATTGGTTCAGCAAGTTAATATTGAAAAAACTGACCCGCCTGCAGCTGTAAAAAATGCTTTTGATGATGTTGTAGCAGCAAGAGAGGACAAGGAAAGACTTCAAAATGAGGCAGAAAGATATGCTTTGTCAATTGTTCCCGAAGCAAGAGGGCAGGCACAAGCAAGAATAAGAGGAGCCGAAGCATACAAAGAGGAAGTTGTAGCAAAAGCCGAAGGTGAAGTTGAAAGGTTTAATCAATTATTAGCAGAGTACTCTAAAGCACCAGAAGTAACTAGAGATAGACTATATCTTGATGCGCTTCAGTCCGTGCTTTCAAATTCTACTAAAATCATGGTTGATGTTGAGGGTGGAAATAATCTGCTTTATTTACCACTTGATAAAATAATGGAAGAAAACAAGAAACAAGAAAATTCTAGAACCTTAAGGAGAGTTGATGATGAATAAAAGAACTTTATACTTAATTTTTGGTGCACTTACTTTTGGATTGCTTTTAAATAGCTTTTTTATTGTTAGTGAAAAAGAAAGAGCCATAGTGTTCCAGTTTGGTGAGGCAGTAAGACCTGATATTCCTGTAGGATTTCATTTAAAAATCCCAGTCATTCAAGATGTAAAAAAATATGATTCTCGTATTCAAACTCTTGATGAAGAACCCGATAGAATTCTTACCGTTGAAAGCAAGTATTTATTAGTTGATTCTTTTATAAAATATAGAATTACAGATGTGCTTACTTTTTATAAGGCAAATAATGGTAGCTTTAATAGTTTGAACAGCTTACTTGGCCAAAGATCTGAGTTTGTTTTAAAAAATAACTTTGGTAAAAGAACCGTAAAAGAAGTTGTATCTGGAGAAAGAGATGAGCTGATGAGTATTATGTTAAGTTCACTAAATGATTCAGTTGCAGATTTAGGAGTAGAAATCATTGACTTCAGAGTCAAAAGAATTGATTTACCATCTAATCTAAGTAACTCAGTATATGAAAGAATGAGGACTGAGAGAAATAGATTAGCAGAAGAGTTGAGATCTGAAGGAAAGGAAATAGCTAGAGAAATAAGAGCTGTTGCTGACAAAGATAAAGTAGTTATTTTAGCCCAGGCCTATAAGCAATCTGAAGAATTAAGAGGAGAGGGTGATGCCGAAGCAGCTGGGATATATGCGGACTCTTTTTCTCAAGATCCAGAATTTTATGAATTTACAAGAAGCATGAAGGCTTATGTGGAGACGTTTGGAAACAAATCCGACGTAATGTTAATAGATTCAGATTCAGAATTTTTTAAATATTTAAACGCAAAAAAAGATATTGAATAGGCAATCTTGTGTCTGAAAATATCCTGATTCTTGGCCTCCAATGGGGTGATGAAGGCAAGGGCAAAATTGTTGATTTTCTGAGTGAAAAAATTAATGCAGTGTGCCGATTTCAGGGTGGTCACAATGCAGGACACACGATAAAAGTAAATGGAAAGCAAACAGTTCTTCACCTCGTTCCATCAGGTATATTACATGAAAACATAAATTGCCTTATTGGCAACGGAGTTGTATTAGCTCTTGATGCATTAGACAAAGAAATTAATGATTTAAAAGCTGTTGGAATTAATTTTGATAATAGATTTTTTATTAGTTCTAATTGCCCGTTAATATTACCTACACATATTTCCATAGACAAAGCTAGAGACAAAGATGAATCAATTGGAACAACAGGGAGAGGTATAGGCCCTGCTTATGAAGATAAGGTTGGACGCAGATCTGTTAAGTTAGATGATTTGGCTGATGAACAAAAGCTAAGAGAAAAATTAAATACTCAAGTTAATTATCATAATAAACTATTAAAAAATATTTATAAAAGAGACACACATGACGTAGAAAAGATATTTGATGCAATCTTAAACTATAAGCATTTGTTTGATAATTACTGTGTTGATTCACAGTCATTGGTAAATAATTGGATAACAGACAGTAAGTCTATTTTATTTGAAGGTGCCCAAGGATCTCTGCTGGATATTGATCATGGCACATATCCTTATGTTACTTCATCTAATACAACTGCAGGTGGAGTATCTACTGGTCTCGGCATTGGCCCAAAATACATTGATAAAATAATTGGAATATCTAAAGCCTATACAACAAGGGTAGGTGAGGGTCCATTTCTAACTGAATTATTTGATCAAGATGGTGAGCATCTTGCTAGAAAGGGTAATGAATTTGGTGCAACAACTGGCAGACCAAGAAGATGTGGCTGGTTAGATCTTGTTTCTCTTAAAAAAACAGTTTTTATGAATTCTGTTACTGATTTATGCATTACAAAATTAGATGTTCTTGATGAGCTTAAAGAAATTAAAATATGTGTTCAATACAATAATCTTGGCGAGCCTATCTATCAAACAATGAAGGGATGGCAAAGTATTACAGAAGGTATTTCTAATTATGAAATGCTGCCTCAAAATGCAAAAAAATACATTGAATTCATAGAAAAATTTATTGAATGCAAAGCAACAACAATCTCAACAGGACCTTCAAGAGACCAGACAATTCACAGATAGATTTATTTTTTTATAAAATTATCTAGACTGGCGTTTATAAATTTATATGATTCTGGACTAGAAAACTTTTTCGATAACCTAAGAGACTCATCAATTGCAATTAGTTTATCTAATTTTCCATAAAGTATTTCATTGATTGCAAAAAAAAGAATAGATTTATCTATAAGCTCAATGCTGGAGCTTTTAATATCTAACCCTTTAATTACTTCTTCAATTTTAAATTTATTCTTTTCTATTGATTTCAAAGAGTTACAAAACATCTTAAAATCAACTTTTTTAGATTTATGTTCTTGTTTAAATTGATTAATAATTTCCGATGTAGCTTGAGAATTGAACAAAAATTGAAATATAGCTTGAATTAAATATTCTCTTGTTTTTACAGATATTTTAAAATTAGCAAGATTTTTCATGTATTAAGCTTTTTAGAGCATTACAATTATTTAGAGTATTTTTTTCAATCCTCTCAACAAGCTGAGTTTCGTTTTCGATGCAAATAACATTATTTATAAAAGCTTTATCTGGATATTCTAAAGCTAAATTTCCAATTGACCTAAAGGTCTCTTTTGATACTAAATCATAATGTGAGGTTTCTCCTCTTATAATAATCCCTAAAAATAAAACACCTGAGAAATTTTCCTTGCTTAAAGAGTTTTTTGCTAATGCTGCTAATTCAATTGCACCCGGAGCAGTCAAAAATTGAACGTCATATTCACTTTCAAAAGAAGTCTTAGAAATTTGGATCATTTTTTTTAAATGATCTTCATACCAAGATGTGCAAACTATAAGAATCTTACTCATTTTTAAAACCAGTTATCTCAATATCAAAGCCAGAGACTGCGTTATATTTGGTCGGAGTTCCTAATACAGTTATTTTTTTTAAATTAAGAGCTCTTAATATTTGTGATCCAACACCTATGACCCTTCTATTTGTTTTTGGTTCAATCTCTTTTTTGGTTAGCTTATTCAACCAGTAACTTTTGGCATCTCTATGATTAATTAAAACAAATAAACCTGAGTCCTCCTCAGATATTCTTTTCAAAGAATTCCTTATAGACCAATTTTTTCCTAGCTCTTCTATTCCGAGCATATCTTGAAGAATGCTTTGTGTCTGAACACGCACTAGAGGTGATTCTGCTTTTGATAAATCTCCTTTTGATAGTGAAAAATGATACTCGTCATAAATTTTATCGCGCCATACATTAAGAACAAATTCACCAAACTCATTTTTTACATTTTTTTCAACAACTGACTCAATAGTCGAATCAGTTGAAAGTCTATAGTCAATAAGGTCAGCAATCGTTCCAACTTTGATGCTGTTTTCTTTTCCAAACTTTATGAGATCGTCTCTTCTTGCCATTGTCCCATCTTCATTCATTATTTCACAAATTACTCCTGCTGGCTGGAGTCCAGCTAATTTTGATAAATCACACGCAGCTTCAGTATGACCAGCTCTACTAAGGACTCCTCCTTTCATGGCTTTTAGCGGAAACACATGTCCAGGTTGAACAATATCATCTGAGCTTGAATTTTTATTAACTGCAGTTTTAATAGTATGAGCTCTGTCCGCTGCAGAAATTCCAGTTGTAATTCCTTCAGCAGCTTCAATAGAAACTGTAAAAGCTGTTTTATTTGCGGCACGATTATTACTAGTCATCATTTTAAGACCGAATTTTTTACATAAATCTTGACTCATTGGAAGGCAAATCAGACCTTTACCTTTTGAAGCCATAAAATTTATAATTTCAGGAGTTATAAGCTCAGCTGCACAGACTAAATCACCCTCATTTTCTCTAGACTCGTCATCAAGAATTATTACCATTTTTCCATCTTTAATATCTTGAATAATTTCTTGAGTGTTATTTTTATTCATTTTTTGTATGTTTCTTTAATGTCATTATCAATTCTACAAGAGGATTCTAATTTAAAATCATATTTTTCAATAGCATTATTATCTTCAAACCAGTCAACTCCATCACTACCTAATTCGATATTAGACCTATAAACAATAAGTTCATCAACTAAATTTGCTTTTAAAAACGAATTTACCAATTTAGGCCCTGCTTCAACTAATATTGAAGTTATTTCATCACGATAATAAGATTTTATAATCTTGTCTAAGTTCTTAGTTTTATGAATATCAACATTATTATCTTTAAAAAAATTATATGTTAAATCAAAAGATTTGTTTGTGAGAAGAATCTTTTTAGGCTGATTTAGTGAAAAATGAACTCTTGCGTTCATTCTAGGGTTGTCACTTCTTAGAGTATTTCCTCCAGTTAGAATGGCATCATGATTTGCTCTAACAATTTGGACATCTTTTTTAGATTCTTTTGAAGTTATATCTGTTTGTGAAATATTTGGGTAATGAGATTTGCCATCCTTAGAGGATGCAATTTTAACAGTTATGTATGGTCTCTTATTTCGATGCTTAAAAAAAAAGGATTTGTTTTGTTGCTCTACGAGTTCATCTAAAATACCAATTGTTACACTTACATCATTATCTTTTAAAATTTTTATACCCTTACCAGATACTTTTGGATTTGGATCAATTGACCCAATTATGACATTCTTAATCCCTGATTCGACAATTTTATGGGCGCAAGAGCCTGTCTTCCCAACATGACTACAGGGCTCAAGTGAACAAATGAGAGTAAGTTCAGAAAAATCTTTAAAAATTTTTCCAATATTCTTCTTTGCGTTCTCAATTGCATTTATTTCAGCATGATTACATCCGTATTGTTCGTGACACCCTGAAGAAATTATTGATTCTTCTTTTAATAAAATAGCTCCAACAACTGGATTAGGCTTTGCTGTATATTTATATTTATCAGCATCATTAATAGCCTGAAGCATGAATTTTTTGTAATTCATTTTTTATTTTGTTTACTTGACGGCTTTTCTTTTTTAAGTGAATTAATCTCTTCTGAAAAATCTTTAATATCTTGAAAATCACGATAAACAGAAGCAAATCTTACATAAGCAACACTATCAACTTGTTTTAGAGCATTCATCATTATTTCTCCAATTTCAATGGACTTTATCTCACGAACACCTCTTGTTCTAATTTCTTTTAAAATTTTGCCAAAAACTGTATCTATTTCTTCAGTTGACAATGGCCTTTTTTCTAAAGCTCTCAACATACCTTTTTTTAATTTTGAGCCATTAAATGGTTGTCTCTCACCATTACTTTTGATAACTCTTGGAAGAGCAAGATCAATTGTTTCAAATGTTGTAAACCTTGAATGACAAATTTCACATTCTCTTCTTCTTCTTATTTGTGAACCATCTGCAACTAATCTGGAGTCAATCACCTTAGTATCTTCGGCTTGGCAGAAAGGACAATACATTTATAAGTTATATACAGGAAAATTAATAGTTAGATTTCGTACTTCCTCTTTGATATTTTTTTGTAATTCTTCATTATCGAAGTCATTAATGATATTAGATATCCAATTACTAACTTGGATTATTTCTTTTTCTTTAAAGCCTCTAGTTGTTACTGCTGGCGTACCAATTCTTATTCCTGACGTAACAAATGGCGAGGCAGGATCATTTGGAACTGCATTTTTGTTTACAGTGATGTTCACAGATCCAAGAAGTTTTTCTAGATCTTTTCCAGTGATTCCTTTTTTTTGAAGATCAACCAAAACAATATGATTTTCAGTTCCATTGCTAACGATATCAATACCATTAGAGATTAAAGTGGCTGCCATTATCTTGGCGTTATCTTTAACTTGCTTAATATAATTTTTAAATTCAGGATCTAATGCCTCTTTGAAGCATAAAGCTTTTGCAGCAACTACATGCATAAGTGGGCCCCCCTGAGATCCTGGAAAAACAGCTGAGTTAAGTTTTTTTTCAATTTCTTCATTTGCTTTAGCAAGAATGATTCCTGATCTTGGTCCTCTTAAAGTCTTATGTGTTGTTGAAGTTACTACATCTGCAAATGGAACAGGCGAAGGGTACAGATCAGCAGCAACTAATCCAGATACATGGGCCATATCAACTAAAAAATATGCACCAACTTCGTCAGCAATATCTCTAAATTTCTTCCAATCAATAATACCTGTAAATGCTGAGAATCCTGCAATTATAAGCTTAGGGTTATGTTCTTTTGCAAGAGATCTAACTTCTTCATAGTTAATATCATTAGTTTCTGGATGAAGCCCATACTGAAAGCTTTTATAGTTCCTGCCAGAAAAATTTACCTTTGATCCATGAGTAAGATGACCACCATGATCAAGACTCATTCCTAAAATAGTATCGTTCGGCTCTAATAACGCAAGATATGCTGCTGCATTGGCTGAAGAGCCAGAATGAGGTTGAACATTTGCATAATCCGCTTTAAAAAGTTTTTTTGCTCTTTCAATTGCCAGATTTTCAGCAATATCAACATTCTCACATCCACCATAATATCTCTTAGATGGATAGCCCTCTGCATATTTATTTGTTAATAGTGAACCTTGAGCTTCCAAAATTCTTTTTGAAGCATAATTTTCAGATGCAATAAGTTCTATATGATCTTCTTGCCTTAAAGCTTCAAATTCAAAAGATTGCCATAATTCAGAGTCATAATCTTTAATAGATTCTTCGTTAGAAAATATATTATCGCTTCTTGAAGATTTCGAAACATTTTTTGTAAAAATATTATAGCTTTTTGATTGTGTCATAATTTATTTATAAAAATATTAATAGGATTTATCGTAATTTTATATTATCTACGGCTTTTTGTGCACAAAAGGTTTTTTTCTTTTTGGATAACATGTTTTGCATATTGTACATTCAATACCGTGACATGATCTAGCCATACAATATTGACGGCCCCAAAAAATAATTTGCAAGTGAAGTTTATTCCATGATTCTTTTGGAAAAACTTTTTTTAAATCTTCCTCAGTCTTTTTTACACTCTTACCATTTGTGAGTCCCCATCTCTGCGCAAGTCTATGGATATGAGTATCAACTGCAAACGCAGGAATACCAAAACCTTGACTCATAACAACAGATGCTGTTTTATGCCCAACACCTGGTAATTTTTCAAGATCAGAAAAATTATTTGGAACATTAGAACTAAATTTTGTAACTAAAATCTTTGAAAGCTTAGAAATTGCCTTTGACTTTTGAGGACCTAATCCGCAAGGCTTAATAATTTTATATATTTTGTTAACAGATAGCTTAGACATGCTTAGGGGGTCAGAAGCAATCGAAAATAAATTTGGAGTGACCTTATTAACTCTCTCATCGGTACATTGTGCTGATAAAAGTACAGCTATCAGCAAAGTAAAATTATTATTATGATCAAGAGGAATAGGAACTTCGGGGTAGGCCTTATCTAAAATTTCTCTAACAACATTTGCCCTTTCAGATTTAATCATATTAATAAATGTAGCATAATATTTTCTTAATTATGAATACAGATAAATTAAAGCAAAATCTTTTAAAGCTAAAAGATCTTTTCCTTGAAGAAACTGAAGAAAATAAGAAGATGCTTGACATTTATATGAACTATCTAGAAGGGGATGCTACAGAGGATGACATTAGTAGTGCAAACAAACAATTAAAACAAATATTTAAGAGTTTGGGACTTGGTATGCTAGTAGTTCTTCCATTTAGTCCAATTTCCATTCCATATATTCTTAAAAAGGCAAAGGAATACGATATAGATCTCATACCAGACTGGTATAAAGCTTTAAGTAAAGATAAAGATAGACTAGAATAGTCTTCTATTTTATGGAGTAATTATGAAAAATGTAGTAATTGTTGACAGTGTCAGAACAGGATTAGCAAAATCTCATAGAGGTGGTTTTAATATGACAAGACCAGATGAGATGCTTGCACATATTATAGATGCAATGCTTGATAGAAATCCGAATTTACCACCTGAAGATGTAGAGGACATAATTATGGGATGTGGAAATCCAGAAGGTGCTCAAGGTCATAATGTAGGAAGGAACGCTGCAGTTTTATCTAAACTCCCAATAACAACTGGTGGTACAACTGTTAATAGATATTGTTCATCAGGCATGCAATCAATATCAATGGCTGCTGGTCAGATTATGGCAGG
>TARA_B100001057_G_scaffold23353_3_pt1 | contig 28784 bp, 26 predicted proteins | sample TARA_B100001057 | Tara Oceans TARA_B100001057 (sample SAMEA2621839) | marine metagenome | biome: marine biome (ENVO:00000447); feature: surface water layer (ENVO:00002042); material: "saline water (ENVO:00002010), including plankton (ENVO:xxxxxxxx)" | depth 5 m
CGAATGTGATTCTGTTTTAGAATGTGGAGTGCGTTCTTCTGTATCCTCATGGGCATTTGTATATGGACTACTTAATAATAATAGTGATAATAAAAAATTAATATTAAATGATATTGTACCATGTAATATAAGCAAATTACTTGAATATACAAAAGCAATTTCTCATTTAAATGTTTCATATGAATGGGTTAATGACTTAAATTTAGATTTGAAAGAAAATGTTGATTTAACATTTATTGATTCGTGGCATGTTGGTGGTCACCTCAAAAAGGAATTGGCAAAATTCAGTAAATTAACTAATAAATATATTATTATGCATGATACTACTGTTGATGAATTTACAAGTGAAGCTATAAGAGCTAATTTCACGGAAGAAAAAATTAAAGAACTAGCTATTTCATCTTCAATGTCTATCGACGATATAAAAATGGGGTTATGGCCTGCAATAGAAGATTTTTTAAAGAATAATAATGAGTGGGTTTTACATGAACGTTTTACAAATAATAATGGATTAACAATTTTAAAAAAAAGTTAATAATCAACCGAAAATAATAGACTGTTTTACTTTTTACAATGAATTAGATATGTTTAAATATATATTAAACATTTTAACTAAAATAGAATTAAATATTTATTTAAATATTTAAATATTTAAATAGATGATATATAAAATAAGTTGTAGTTTTGGTGAAATAATAGATAAGTATTCTATTTTAAAAATTAAAAAAAATAAAACAAATGATAAAAATAAACTAGAAAATATAAACAATGAAATTGATATAATTAAAAAAGAATATCCAATAGTAACAGATGAAGAAAATCCATTATTTCTAGAATTATATAAAATAAATTCCAAACTATGGATATTAGAAGACCTTATACGTTATAAAAGTAATATTCGGGAATTTGATAAACAATATATTGATTGTGCGGAATCTATACATACAGAGAATGACAAACGTGCAGCTATCAAAAAAAAGATAAATATACAGTTTAATTCATTAATAGTAGAAGAAAAGATTTACAATAATAATCCAACACAGCCAACACAGCCAACACAGCCAAAACAGCTAACTGAGCCAAAACAGCCAAGACAGCCAACCCAGCTAACACAGCCAACACAGCCAACCCAACAAGATATTATAGAAATGGAGAAAGGAAAAAAAATGTATTCAATTGGTAACTATAAGCATTCTATGGAGATTCTAGAAAAATTAATTTCTAAATTCGAAAATTACAAAAAATATGATAATTTTTTTGTAGATTTACTTTTTTCATATGAAACCATTTGTGGTATTTATAATAAAAATACTCCATATTTCCAAACAATTAAAAATATTATGAATATTTTATCAGAATTGGATCTGTATGATGAATTAAAAAAATATTGTGAACTTCAATTTGTTTATATAACTTTAAAGAAACTATTATATGAAGAAGCATATCCTTATCTAAACTCATTGAATTACATAAGAGGTCCTAATGTCAACAAGGATAATATGTCTTTTTTCAAAAAAGATGATAATGATAAAACGCTTTTGATTTATGAAGGCGGTGGTATTGGAGATATAATAATGTTTTCAAGAATGATTCCTGAATTGTGCCGAAAATATTTTAATAATAAAATTTATTTTTTAATACCAAATAATTTATTATGGATATATCAAGACATTTTTAAAAATTTAACTAACCTCAAATTATTTATTCACGAAAAAGTTAATCTAATGGATTATTTTGATTATCATTGTAATTTGCCTATGCTTTTAAAGCACCTATCCTATACTTATGAAAATATTACTTTTAAACCACTATTTAGTAATTTAAATTTACCAATGAGTAATTACACAAATCAAATTTTAAAAAATATAAAAGAATCTAATAAAAAATCTTATATTTTAAATTGGAAAGGTAATTCTAAAAATGCTCATGAAAAATATAATAGAGGTATGTCACTAAAAAATGCAATACCTCTATTCAAAATGAATATTAACTGGATAATAATAGCAATAGATTTATCAGATTATGAAAAAAAAATCTTATCTGATTATGGTATTAAATATTATGGTGATAAAATAGATAAAGAATATTCTTTCTCTGATACAATGATTTTATGCAAAAATGTTGAAGCTGTATTTTCAACCGATACTAGTATTCTTCATATAGCTGCCAACTTAGATGTTCCTACATATGCTTTGTTAACATTAGGCTGCGAATGGAGATGGACTACCGGTAATAATACAAATTGGTATCCAAAAGTAAAATTTTTAAAACAACAAGAACAAGGTGAATGGAATACAGTTATTAAACAAATTAAATCTATAGTTTACTAGTTTCCTAGTTTCCTAGTTTCCTAGTTTCCTAGTTTCCTAATTTTTACATTGCACTAGCATATCCACCTCGGAGGCGAAGAACTAGATGAAGTGTGCTTTCTTTCTGAATATTGTAATCACTTAATGTGCGACCATCTTCAAGCTGCTTACCAGCAAAGATAATGCGTTGCTGATCAGGAGGAATTCCTTCTTTATCCTGAATTTTTGCCTTAACATTATCGATTGTATCACTTGCTTCAACCTCTAAAGTGATTGTTTTTCCAGTGAGTGTCTTCACAAAAATCTGCATTCTATATAATTAGTATACATTATATTTAAATCTATTTCTGATATAAATTTAGTTATAAAAAATAAAGAATTATATTAATTATATATTAATTATATATTAGTTATGTATTTATTAGAACCTAAAGGTAGACATATTTACACATTAATTTTTTTACATGGTATGTATAAAAATCATGAATCATTAATAGAAACAAGTAAATATATACAACAGAGAATAAATACTATAAAAATAGTTTTACCTGATGCACCTAAAATGAGTATAGATTGGCCAATTGGAAAAGAAGAAAATGTAAACTCATGGTATAATTATTATACTAGAAAAGATGGGTTAATGGATTATGATGAAATTGAAAGTAAAGATTTTAAAACACAAGTAAAAAGAATAACAAAAATTATTAATAAAGAGATAGATATTTTAAAAGGAAGAAGTGAAAGAGTAATATTAAGTGGTATATCACAAGGCGGAACTATAGCATTACATGTTGCTTTAACGCTTCCCTTTAAAATTAAAAGTGTAATAGGTATTCATACATTATTTTTAAAAGAAATGATTAAAAATTATGAAAAATTAAATGATATACCAATATATTTGTTTTCTGGTAGAGAGGATAAAATTTATAATATTAAATTACAAGAGTATTCTAATAATGTATTATTAAAAAACAATCTTACTGTTAATTGGAAAATAGAAAATAACTTAGGACATAGTGAATATAGTGTGAATGAGATAGATTTTATAATAAATTCTATCATATCAATAAAATAATTTCTCTGTATTATTTAAATATTTACTAAGAAAGTAGGACGTGGAAAACGTAAAGAAAATAAACAAACTAAACAATCAAAACCTCATAAAGAAAATAAGTTTTCAAAAAGAACTCAAAAATTATTGGAAAAAAGTCGTCGCAAAAAAGCTGGAATTATAACAATCAACCTAAAATAATGATAACGACTGTACATTTTATACAGTTTATAATTCAAAAAAAGGAGATATATTATTTTGCTAATAGTTTAAATTGTATGAGAAGAAATCAATCAAGATTCTCCAGAAATTGCTGATATACGAGGTTTAATTTACAAATGAAACCAAAATATATCGTGTACCTCTTGTAATAGGCAATCCTTGATGATAATGAGTAAGTCTACCAGGATGTATAATTAGAGACCCAATATCTTTATTTACAACTTTGGTTTTTTGATGAATAAATTCACAGCCACCACCTTCAAAATCATTATTTAAACATATGTTAACAGTGAATGCTGATGAATCATGATGTGGTTTTAATTCTTTTTGACCCATCATTGAATATTTTACTACAAAAGATATATTAATATTTTTGCTATTGTATTTATATATTTTGTAAACAAATGGTGAAATATAGTTTTCAATTATAAATTTCCACATTTCTTCGAGGTCAATTTCTTTCAAATGAATATCTTGGGTAGGATGATTTTCTTTTGCCCCTATTCTTTTATCAAAATAAGATTCACCACCTATTGACCAATTACCATTTTGTTCGGCTTTTTGTATAATTTCATTACAAAATTTTGGAGTAAACATCATAATTTTGTGAACATTTGTACATATCTCTTCATAAATATTAATAGATTCTCTAAAATCGTTATTAATATATTTTTTTTCCCACTGTGTTTTATCAATCTTGTAACTATTAAGATTAATATTATTTAAATCTTTATAATAATATCCAAATTTTTCAGTATTTAAAACGTACATAAATATATTTTGTTTTCGAAGATTATAGCAAAAAGCCATATCTACACCATTACCTTTATCTATATTATTATTAAACATATCAAATGTAAATAGTTTTTTTTTAATAAGAACCGCATACCAAATATAAGCTATATTCCAACAAGATTTTTCCTTTTGATTTAAAATATCAATATAATTTTTTGAACGTTTATAGTAATTATTATTACTATCCACATCACCCCAAAAATTAGAAAAAAGACAATTTGATTCTTTTAATAAAGGACCACATACGTTTTTGTCTAGGTTAACTAACAGTTGTAACGTTTTTGAATTTGTTAAAACTGCATGAGAATTTAAATAAAATATATAATCAACATTTTTTGTTTCAACTATTTTAGTAATTACTGAAAAATAATAGCTAGTTTTTTTTATATGTTCTATTGATTTAAAATATGAAGATATACTTTTGTTTGGTGTTTCTTCATAAATATAAATAATTTCTAACAAATCATGCGGATAATCTAAATTTATCAATCCTGATATGAATTCTTGCGAAGGACTAAATAATTCATCATAAACAATTAATAGTTTGGGCAATTGATTTTTACTGTTTAAAGTATTATAACCATAAATGTTATTATATCCTTCACAAGTATAGTTACTTATATAATTTAATTCACGTTTAATAGAAGATGGTCCGTTACCATGTATAAAAATAGGTCTTTTTTTAATATGTGATGAATTTATAAATACATAAGACATATTTTTATGAATTTGATAACAATTTATTGCTTTATTTAAACAAAAAAATAAATCATTATAATAATCCAACACAATTTTAGTATCAATTTTTTCATTTAATGATTCAAGAAATCTATGTGTATAATACAATTGGTCATCATCATTATTATTAATCGGCAATTCGATTATTTTTTTAATATCATCAGACCACCCAATAAAATTACCTGAATTTAAATATTTGTTTTCAACATTGCTGATTGGATATTTATCTATTAGACTTTTATCAGGCCAACAATCTATTTCTGCACCAAAGACAATTTTATTTTTAAATTTTGATTTATATGTTTCAATCATTACATTAACATTATCATTACAAATTACATCATAACTATCTGTAAAAACTACTAGTTTATTACTAGAAATATCTTTTAAATATAATTTTAGTAAATTAATTTTTTGTCCGCCTCCTTGTCCAGCTATCATATTACCACCAGTCCATTTATCATCTAATCCTAAAATAATTGGATTAAATCCATATTTAAAACATGAATTTCTATATCTTTTAACACAATCATTATTTTCTGTTGCAACGGTTATACATAATACATCATCCCTAAATTGATTACAGAAAGAAGAATGAAATGTAGAACTATGGTAAAATGCTTGGTTATTGGGTTCAATAAGAGGTGGTTCAAATGCATAGGTATTAAATTTACCTGCTGCTTTTTTTAAATGACCATAATATTTGTCTAATCTGGTTTGTGCCTCACTATTTATATGGTTACCTACACAGGCCATATAAGGCATATATTCATCAATAGGAGTAATGTTATTAAGATAATCAACACGACATAATTTTTTAGCACCAGATAGTGTTAAAACATAAGCACAAGTCCAATAACTAAATGTGGGTTTGACTAGTGAACTATGAATGTCTATAGCCTGTTCTTCTTTAATATCAGTCGTTTTTTTCCTACCTACATAAATTAAATCATACATATTTATAGGAATTTTTTCGATGATAGAAATAAAATCAGGATTGTTAATAACGATATCATCTTCTAATATTAATGCTTGTTCGATATTCTCATCTATCATCATTTTCCATATAGAATAATGGGACAAAGCGCATCCTATTTCGCCACATGTAGTATGATTATTACCACAAGGATTAAACCAATCCAAGTTAATTGTATATTCTGTGTCTTTTACATTTTTACCATCTATTGCTTCAAAGAATATATATTCTTTGGTATACTGATCTAATGTATTCTTCATAGTTTCACGTTTTTCTGTTGCGGAACTCAAATTAATAACAAAAATCTTCATTTAAAAATATAATCAATATATTTTTAAATATTAATTTTTCTCTCTTTAAAATATATGTTAACTAGAAAAAAAGGTAGAACGAAGGATATACAGTTTAAAAATACAAAGACAGAAAAAGGCAAATCAAAATCTTATAATGTTAGAAAACATTTTTCTAAAAGGACTGCAAAATTATTAAAAAAGGTTAAATCATTAAAATATAATATTAAATTTTAAATAAAAAAAAATTGAAAAAATATAAAAAGATTTTATTTTAATTCATTTATATTGCTTATGGCAAAGAATATTCAAGAAATTGTGGCCATTATTGATAGGTCTGGTTCAATGCAAGGAAAAGAAGCGGATACTATTGGTGGCATTAATGTAATGATTAATGAACTTAAAGACAAAAAAGATAAAGATGAGGAGATTTTACTTTCAATTAAACTATTTGACCATGAACAAAAAATATTATATGATTCAATTAATATCAATGAAATGAAACCATTAAATGTGAATGAGTTAGTTCCTAGGGGTCAAACCGCACTATTAGATGCTATTGGTGATACACTTTCACTATTTATTGAAAAAAAAATATCAAACAATGATGCATTTAATTCTTGTATGATTTATGTAGCTACAGATGGTTATGAAAATGCTAGTAAAAGATATAGTAAAGAAAGGATTAAAAAAATTATCTCGAATGCTGAGTTGAATTATAATATTAGTATGGTTTATTTAGGGGCGAATCAAGATGCTATTATGGAAGCGGCTAGTATCGGTATTAAATTTGATTCAGCAATTAATTACAGTGAAAATACCGACAATATTAATTCTGTATATAGGAGTGTTGCTAGAGTTGCCTCTACAGTAAGAAAGGATGGTTCGGTCCCTTCATTTACACAACAAGAAAGAGATAGTAGTGATATACTTTCTAGTCAAACCCCAAGACCACCATTACTTCGCAGGCAAACTGATATTGCTTTAACAGAATAGTAAATATTGAATATTGAATATTGAATAGTAAATATTAAATAAGAAATTTAATATTTAGTGATTGTTTTGTTTTTTATTTTTTTGCATTATTTTCAATGCAAAGATATTAAAAGCTTAGTTGGAATAAGCTAAGCCACCCATACCGGACATGATACGGAGGACATTGTAGTTAGTGGCGTATACGCGGACTTTGGCAGTGGCTGTTCCTGTAACAGTAGCATTTGATAATACGAGCTGAAGAGTGGCATTGTCAATGCGTGAGAAATTGCATGTGCCGGAAGGCTGGTGCTCTTCAGGACGAAGGGCGAATGAATAAACATTAATACCAGTGCTGGGATTACGTGTGTGATGCTGGAATGGCTGAACAAGGTCGAAGTATGAACCTTCGCGCTCAGAGAAGCGGTCCTGGCCATTAAGCTGTAATTTAGCTGTAACAACGGGATTCTCGCCCCAGCAGTGTAAATCAAGTGATGTCTCAGTAAGAACAAATGTACCAGCATCAGATACACCAGAGTCTCCAGGAACTTGGGCTTCACCCAATCTAGTTTGTGGATCTCCGTATTCACCCTGGTCTAATCTTGCAGCATCATGAGTTCCGAATGAGAAAGGGAGTTCAGTGCCACTAGCTACGAAATAATTGGCTCCGGCATCATCTAATAAACCCTGTGTAGTAATAAAAGCATTTGAACCGTAAATGGCACCAGGGCCACCGAATGAGTGTACAGCATTGGGAAGAACATCAATTGCATCAGTGTAATTGAATGGCTGAGCACCAAGAACAGCATTTAAATCCCGGTTAACCTCAAATGATGAGCAGTAATCAACATTAGCATCAGGCTGTACAACCCATACTAACTCTTTGCAAGGATGATTGAAGTTAAGCTTAATTTTATTGGATGATGAACCAACTGATTCATCTCCAGTGAACTGAAGCTGCTCAATTAAATATTCGTGGGGATTCTGAGCCATACGTCTACGTTCATCAGTATCTAAGAAAACATAGTCAACATATAGTGAAGCAGCGACTAATGATTGCTGGTATGCAGCAGTTACCTTACCACCAGTACCTCCTTGGGTTAATGAAAGACTGCCCATTGCCCATAAGCACTCATCAATTGGACGAAGGTCTAAGTTAATACGAATTTCGTGGTATTGAAGAGCAATTAAAGGTAAAGCAAGGCCAGGGTTGCGGCAATACCAAAACTGGAATGGTACATATAATGTTGTTTCAGGTAAAGCATTGCGGGGGGCACATACCTGACGAGGGGCATCAGTGGCACATGGCCCATCAACGGCAGCAAAATTAGGGTCAGTTACAAATGTAAGCTGTGTAGTATTACCAACCATTTTGTGATAACCGCGCTGCTGCTCAGCAGTCATTGTAAGCTGATTCCAGATGTGCATCCAGTCACCGTACTGGCGGTCAATACGCTGACCACCAATCTCAACCTCAACCTGTGAAATTAACTGTTCACCAGGGAAGTCTAACCAGCGAGCATATACAGGTCCACTACTATTTCCTAATGCCTGGTCAATCTGTGGTAATGTAACCTGTAAGTATGTGCGGTAAGCTAAATCGCCATTGCGGCTGATAGTGCATGTAACACGGCGACCGAAGTCAGCCTGACCGTTGAATGTCTGTTCAATTGATTCCATAGCGAAGTTAGTGTGACGACGGTAGGTAACTTTCCAGAATGTGATCTGGGGATTACCAGTTAAGTAAACATCTTGAGCGCCATAGGCAACGAGTTGCATAAGTCCTCCTCCCATCTTTTATAATATTGCTAAAGAAAAAAAAATAATAATTTAATTAAAATTAACTTAATTAATTAAATTATATAGAAAGTCTTTTTTTTGTATCTATATTCATATTATTCAAAATAAATGTTGTTAGGTAATTATCACTATACTCTTCTCTCTTACCTTCCAAATTTTTTGTAAAAATATATTTATTGTCTATTTTTTTAACCTCCCATCCATCTTCTAGTGTATTATAAATAAATGTCATTTTGTGAATATCATAATTATTTTTTGAATTTATATTGTCTACATTTATTTTAAAATCCATTTAAATATTATTCTAGAAAAATTAAATTATATTATATCTTAATTAAATTAAAAATATTATTAATTAAAAAATTATAATAATTATAATTTAATGCCAATTCAAAAAGATAAAAACACTAAATATTCTTTACTTAAAAAAAAGGAAACATTTGATAGTAAACATCAAAGTTTTATAGATAAATTTTTAAATGAAGAAAATGTTGTTATACCTGAATTATATATTATGCGAGAATTACTATACAATGAGTTCAATTCTGAATTCATTAAAATAGATGAAAAAATAGAAATAAAAGATATTATTAAGAATATAGATAAAAAGATTATAGATCTTAAAAAAAATAAGAAAAAATATTTTCTAGATAACTCTAAATATATATTTGATTATTTCGAAAATAAAAAGAAAATATCAGAAGGTATAAATAATACTAAATCAATTGATAATTTCTTTTTTAAAAATAATAATTCATTTAAATTAGAAGCCGAAACCACAACAAATTCTATACAAAAGTATTTTATAAATATAGATAGTTCTTACTACAAAATGAGTGATTATGAAGAAGATGTAGATATCTGTCAGTCTTGCAAAGAGGGAGAAATGATAACTATCGAAAGTGAAGGCCTCAACGTTTGTAATAAATGTTTCGTTTGTTCTAAATTTTTAACAGACAATGAAAAACCATCATATAAAGAACCTCCTAAAGAAGTCTGTTTTTATGCATATAAAAGAATAAACCACTTTAGAGAAATACTAGCACAATTTCAAGCAAAAGAAACAACTTTAATACCTGAACAGGTAATAGAAGATATCAAAAATCAAATTAAAAAAGAAAGATTGGAAATTAATACAACTAGTAATAAAGGTCTAAAAGAAGTACTTAAAAAATTAAAATATAATAAATATTATGAGCATATTCCATTTATAAAAGATAAATTAGGAGTTAAACCACCGGTAATGTCTCCAGAGTTGGAAGAAACCCTATGTAATCTTTTTATTGATATACAGATTCCATATGCTAAATATTGTCCACAAGATAGAGTAAATTTTTTAAATTATTATTATACAATTTATAAACTATGTGAATTACTTGGGCAAAAACAATTTTTATCATATTTTCCAATGCTGAAAGATAGAGAGAAAAGAATGGAACAGGATGAAATTTGGAAGAAAATATGCCACGAACTAGAATGGAGTTTTATTCCAACCATATAAATGGAAAAATAGCTCTGGTTAATTATAAAAAAAATTGAATTTTTAAAATATGTATTTAATATCAGAAAATATGGTAAATTATAAAATATACTCAAATATACTAGAATATATTCCTAGTGATAATTTATTAATATCTAGCAAAAAATTATCAAACAGTAAATTAGTTACTGCTATTAATTTATTTTGCTATAATCAAGCAAAAAATAAATTTATTGTATCACTATCTGGTGGCGTAGATTCTATGGTTTTAATCTTTATTATAAAATCACTAGGCTATACGGTTATTGGTGCGCATTTAAATTATAACAACAGAATTGAAACAACTATTGAGGAACAATTTTTAATAGATTTTTGTATGTACAATGACATTAAATTACACATAGAAAGAGTTAGCCATGTTAAGCGAGGAGAGATAAAAAGAGATAATTATGAAAAAATAACAAAAGATATTAGATTAAATTTTTATAAATCAGTTATGGAAATAGAAAAATCTGATTCTATTTTACTAGCTCATCATAAAGATGACATTATTGAAAATATATTTGCAAATTTATCTAGGGGTAGAAATATTTTAGACCTTGCAGTTATTCGTGAAAAAACTATTATCAATAATATAACTGTATATCGACCAATGATTCAATTCTATAAATCATCTATTTATAAATTTGCAGATGAATATCAAGTCCCTTATTTTAAAGACACGACACCGGATTGGTCAGTTAGGGGTAAATATAGAAATCAGATTCTACCGGAATTAGAAACAACATTTTCGAATGTAAAACAAAATTTATTAAATATAAATAATCAATCGAGTGATTGGAGCAATATTATTCATAAAAAAATCATTGAACCATTTTTAGATAATATAACAATTAGTAATAATAATATTCTAATATTTTCGGTGCATGAATATTTAGATTATCCTGTAACTTTTTGGCAAACTATATTTATGTTTATATTTCATAAATATAGTAAAAAATGTCCATCTCATAAAAGTATAGAAAATTTTATATTTATTATTAATAATAAAAATAACTGTAAAATAACACTTTCAATTGATACAGATACGTATTTACAAAATTATATAATCAAAATTCTATTTTTGAATATATAAATAAAAAAAATTGAAATTATAGAATACTTTTAATTTTTTTATATCAATAAAATGAGTATTAGTGAACATTTTAAGAGTATCATGACTTATTTTGGTAGATATAGATTAATCTATGATAGAGAAGACAACGAACCTTATCTTGAAAGATATTATTTATTTTTGAAAGATAGAGTGAAATTTCCTTTTAATATATTTCTTCATAAGTTTCTCAAATCAGACCCAGATGATTTACACGACCACCCATGGTCCTTCATTTCTATACCATTATATCCTGGTTACTGGGAATATTTGGATGGTATGAAAGAACCTGTATGGCGAGGTCCATTTTCGATTCGATACGCTGATGAATTTACATATCATAGAGTTGAACTACATAAAGATTATGATTATTGTTGGTCAATATTTATTCCAGGTTTACAAAAACGTAATTGGGGATTCAAAACTATCAACGGGTGGGTAAATAATGAAGAGTATTTATCTTATCGAAAAATTGTTTAGATTCTACAAATTATCTATTGATTACATAAAAATCTTGGAATTTATATCAATTAATTTTCCACTTGAAAGTTGAGGTGTTTGTAAGAAATATGGTTTTAATAATTCTCTTATTTTTACAATAAGTTCCTTCCATGACAAATTTACATTGTATGGATTTGTTATAACAGTTAAAAACGCCCAAGTGATAGCTCCCTGAAATTTACCATTTATACTAGCATCAGAACTTGTTTGTGAGTCTTTACATCCACTTAGTAAATATATATTACCTTCTGTTTCTTTGCATTTTTTATTGATAATCACATCATCATAGTTGTTTCTTGATAGATAATTATACTTAAAATCCATCATTGTTCCACTATGGCAACTATCTATTAAAATAAAAACAGTTACATCTTTTTTTAAATATTGGTCTGTTATTTTTTTTAATTCATCATCTTTTATACATTGGTCATCGATGCAATATAATAGTTCATCTAAACCATCTATCTCATCTTTATTATAATCAATTGTATTTGTACCATGTCCAGAAAATGTAAAATATAATACATCTCCAGATTTAGAATTTACTAGTAAATTTTTATATTCATTTAAAATATTATTTCTAGTAGGTTTGTTAAGCGTATCATCAGTTAACATACATATTTCATCGTCTTGAATATTGTGTTTTTTATTTAATAAATTGTTTATAGAATTTGCATCATTTATACAACCATTTAATGAATGTGATGTATTTTTATAATTAATTCCTACAATTACAGCTTTCTTATTTTTTTTAGCTAATATTCTATAATATTCAGCTAACTTCATTTCTTTTTCCCTCAACAATGTTTCGTATATTTTTTTAACATAATTTTTTAAATTAGTTAAGTATCTTATTTTAATGTTCCTATAAATATTTAATCTTATTATTTTATTATAATTAAATCTGTAAAAATTTATTAATTGTTTATACCTATTATCAAAGTCTTCCAATATTTTTTCTTTAGAAATCATATATATTATATTATATAAAATATATGGTTAACATATTATAAATTTACATGTTAGGGAAATTTACTAAATTGGCACCAATACCAAAGCCAGCACCTGAACGAGCACTCATGGCTAAGCTAGGTAAGTAAGTGTCTAAAATGCTGAAAGTAGCAGCAGCGGTTAAAGCAATTAATAAGCACTCATCGAGTCTAAGTTTTTTCTGGGGAATTACGAATGCAGCTAAAGCAACGATTAAACCCTCAACGAAGTATTTAAGGGCTCTTTTAACAAGTTCACCAAGGTCAAAATTCATATTATAATAAATGTAAAGAAAAAAAATTAAAATATTTAATAATGAAAAAACTTAAATAAAATATAATTATAAATTTATAAGAATGACTAAAGATAATTTTTTAAAAAAAGATAATCCTAAATATGTTGATTTACTTGAAGAAGATAATTCTGTGAGTGGACAAAAGTTTGTTTGTCTATCATTTGTCAGTCCAGAAAAAATACTTAAAAAAAAGGAGATTTTTATTTTTGATAAATTCTTAAAGCAATACGATTTGGCAAAGTCACTTGAAAAATTTACTCAATTTATGAGTTTTTTATCATTTAAATATAAACTAGATTTTGATAATTTGACTAAAGATTTACAAGAATTTGCCGAAGAAGAGAAAGATAATCTTTATAATTTAAGTTTATATGACGAATTTAAAACATATTCCGATAATAACGAAGAAAAATTAGAAGAAGAATTTGCTAAAGAAAATGAATTTCAGACATCAACCCGTGGATTAAAAGTTCGCGGGTCTTATCCTTCTCAACAAGAAGCGGAAATTAGATGCAAAATGCTAAGAGAATTAGACCCATATCATGATGTTTTTGTTGGTCCGGTTGGTACTTGGGTACCATGGGACCCAGAAGCTTATAAAACTGGTCGCGTTGAACACATTGAGGAAGAGTTAAATCAGTTAATGAATGAAAAACAGAAGAATGAGAAGATTGCTAAACAGGAATTTGAAAAAAGAGTAAGAGAGAGTAAGAGAAAAGCTATCGAAGAAAATATTGAAAAAGCTAAAGAGAGTGGTAATAAATTAAGTCAAACAATCACAGATGATGATGAACTAATCAATATTAAGAATCTTAATACTACAGAAAATGTTTTGACTGATAGTAGTAAAGAGGTTACTACTGAAGATATTAAGAAAGAGTTATTTGAAGGAGATAATATTGTTACTGATTTAAATACAGATAGAGGATTAAGTGAGTTAACAGAAATAAAGGAAGCGCAAGATGAAGCCAAGGATGAAGCCAAGGATGAAGCCAAGGATGAAGCGCAAGATGGAGCCAAGGATGAAGCGCAAGATGAAGCCAATGATGAAGCCAAGAATGAATCCAAGGAATAGATTAAATAGGAGAAGCACCATCTAAATTTGGTAATATAGCTTGCACACATGAATCTGTCACCGGTTTGCTATTGGTATTAGTTATTTTTTTCATATCATCTATCATCTGCAATTCTAAATTATTTGCTATGAAACTTATATTATTATTATTATTATTATTATTATTATTAACTGGTATTTCTTTCTCCTGTTCCAGAATAGCTTCTACTTCTAGCTTTTCTACTTTTTCTGCTGTAGATTTAGATTTATTTTCTGAATTTTTCTCATATATTATAAATATTAATATTGATATGCAAGTTAGTATTAAAAAAATTAATGTAAACATAAATATTTTTTATATATAAATATTTATTTTTAAAATTGAAATAAACATAATTAGATATTAATTAACTGACATGTCGCATACAACATATTTAGGTAAGAGAGGTTATACGATTTACAAGGAAACCCTTTCTATACACCAACAGGAATTTATAAGAAATGAATTAACGGTTAAACCATTTATAACTGGTTCTCCAATTCAAATGAGTTCATATCCTATATACAAAGAATCAACTAAAAAATTTTACATACCAAGATATTTTGGAACAATGGAATTTGGCGAGCCAGACGAGTCAAAAATAGGGGATGGAGCAAAGATATCATTAAAATTTATTGGAGAATTGCGTGAATATCAAAATAATATTATAAGCAAATACATGGAATCTATTAAAAATGGTGGATTTGGTGGATTACTTGACTTGTATACAGGTTCAGGAAAAACAGTAATGGCACTAAAATTAATTCAAATTATATCTTTAAAAACAATAATTATTGTTCATAAAGGATTTCTTTTGAATCAGTGGATAGAACGAATAGAACAATTTTTACCAGACGCAAAAATTGGTAAAATCCAAGGACAAATTGTGGATATTGAAGATAAAGATATTGTTATTGCTATGTTGCAGTCTATATCAATGAAAGATTATCCTGAAGATTTATTCGAATCATTTGGATTTACTATAATTGATGAATGTCATCATATGAGCGCAGAGGTATTTTCAAAAGCACTAGAAAAAATAGTAACTAAATATAATCTAGGTCTTAGCGCAACAATGAATAGGAAAGATGGTCTTACAAAAGTATTTAAATTATTTCTAGGAGATGTAATTCATAAAGAGAAAAATCCAAATAATAGTTCTATATTGATTAAAGCGGTAAATTTTAGTTCGAATGACGAGGAATTTAATACAATAGAGTATGATTTTCGTGGAAATGTTAAGTATTCTACAATGATGACAAAACTATGTAATTTTAATAGAAGAACGGAATTAATCGTGGATATATTAGTAAATGAATTAAAAAATAATAGTGAGCAGCAGATAATGGTTTTAGCGCAATATAAAACACCATTAACATATTTATATAATGCTATCAACCATAAAAATATTGCCACAGTTGGATACTATATTGGCGGAATGAAAGACACTGATTTAAAGTTAAGTGAAGGTAAACAAATAATTCTTGGTACTTACGGTATGGCGTCAGAAGGTTTAGATATTAAAACTTTAACTACATTAGTTATGGCGACACCATTAAGTGATGTTGAGCAATCTGTTGGTAGAATTATGAGAAAAAAACATGAAAATCCTCTAGTAATTGATATCATTGACCAACATCAAGTATTTAAAAAACAATGGTATAAAAGAAAAAAATTCTATCTATCTAAAAATTATCAAGTAAAAATTACTGATGATTATAATAAAAATCTATGGAACGATATAAGCAAAAAAGATAAAGATAAAGATAAAGATAAAGATAAAGATAATGAGAAACATAAATTACATAATGTAGAAGAAGAACTGCAGGATTTACTATTAAATAAATGCATGGTACCATTACATTATATTAGTTAAAGTCGTTTCTAACAATAAAAAAATAGTATACACAATATAAATAGTATAATATGAAATTTGTAAAAAAATTTAGTAATGTAAATTTAAGTAATTTAAACGAAGTTGGTGGAAAAAACGCCTCACTAGGCGAATTGATTCAAAATCTAAAAAGCAAAGGTATAGATGTTCCGGATGGCTTTGCTGTAACTATAGATGCATATTCTTATTTTTTAAATTACAATAATCTAGAATCTAAAATTATTGAAATACTTAAATGCATAGATGTATCAGATATTCAAATATTGCAAGAGACTGGATTGAAAATCCGTAAATTAATTTTAAATTCAGTATTTCCAGAAGATTTAGAGCTATCTATAAATACTGCTTATAAAGAATTAATTAATAATGATATAATTGAGGTTGCTGTTAGGTCATCTTCTAGTGCTGAAGATTTACCGGATGCTTCATTTGCAGGACAACAAGATACTTACCTTAATATTAGAGGTATGGATAATTTGCTATTTTATATAAAAAGTTGTTATGCTTCACTATATAATGATAGAGCTATATCCTACCGTGAATTACATAAATATTCTCAAATAGATGTTAAAATATCAGTTGGAATACAAAAAATGGTTAGAGCAGATTTAGCTACATCTGGGGTTGCGTTTTCACTAGACACAGAATCTGGATTCAACGATATAGTATTAATAAATTCAGCATGGGGACTGGGTGAATTAGTAGTTAGTGGAGGTGTAAAACCGGATGAATATATTTTATATAAACCTGCTATTAAGAAAAATAAAATTTCACTCTTGGATAAAAAATTAGGTGATAAAAAAAGCAAAATGATTTATGCTAATTCAGGTAATAAGATAACCGAGGTCCCCACATCTAGTGAAGAATATAATACTTTTTCTCTACCTGATGAATATATAAATTTATTGGGAAAATGGGTATTAGCAATTGAAGAACATTATTCCAGTAAAACAAATGGACCTTGTCCAGTAGACGTTGAATGGGCAATTGATGGTAAAGAAAATAAACTATATATTTTACAAGCTAGACCAGAAACAATACATTCCAAAAAAATAGATAATACAAATTTAACACATTATAAAATAAATAAAGAGAGCAATACTACATGTATGTTAACAGGAATAGCAATTGGTGATAAAATATCTTCCGGTAAAGTAAAAATCTTAAAATCTATAGATGAATACAATATATTTAATGATGGCGATATATTAGTTACTGAGATTACTACACCTGATTGGGAACCTATATTAAAAAAAGCCGGTGGTATAATAACTAATAAAGGCGGAAGAACTTGTCATGCGGCTATAGTAGCTAGAGAGCTTGGTGTTAATGCAATAGTAGGTACATTGAATGCTACCGAAATATTAATTGCAAATGAAGAAGTTACATTATCTTGTGCCGAGGGTGAAACAGGATTTATTTATGAAAAACTGGTTCCATATGAAATTTTAGATATTGACCTAGAAAGTATACCAAAACCTAAAACTAAAATTATGTTGAATATTGGTGCACCACAATTAGCTCTAAAATATTCATTTTTACCCAATACAGGAGTTGGTTTAGCTAGATTAGAATTTATTATTAATAATTATATTAAAGTACACCCATTAGCTTTATTAAAACACAAAGAGTTAAATGATAGTGAATTAACCGATAAGATATTATCACTAACAAAAAATTACCAAAATGAAGAAACTTATTTTATAAAAGAATTATCATTTGGTATTGGAAAAATAGCAGCCGCTTTTGCCCCAAATGATGTTATTGTTAGATTGTCCGATTTTAAATCTAATGAATATTCAGATTTACTTGGTGGAAAATATTTTGAGCCTAAAGAAGAGAATCCTATGATTGGATGGCGTGGAGCATCTAGATATTATTCAGATACGTATAAAGAGGCATTTGGTCTTGAATGTAAAAGTATTAAATACTTGAGAGAAGAAATGGGATTTGAAAATATAATTGTTATGATACCATTTTGCCGAACCGTAAAAGAATTGATACTTGTTTTATCTATTATGAAGGATTATGGATTAGAAAGAGGAGTTAATGGGCTTAAAATTTATATAATGTGTGAAATACCCAGTAATGTAATTAATGCATCGGAATTTGCTAAATATATAGATGGAGTATCTATTGGTGGTAATGATTTATTACAATTAACTCTAGGTTTAGATAGGGATTCTGAACTAGTATCACACTTAAGCGATAATAATGACACTGCTTATCGACGTATGATATCTATGGCAATTAATGATTATAAAAAAGAAGGTGTTAAGGTAGGATTTTGTGGACAGCAACCAAGCGATAGCGAAGAATTTGCTCAATACTTGGTGAAAGAAGGTATAGATTCTATCTCAGTTACACCCGATTCAATTGTAAAAACCATAAAATCAGTATATGATATTGAAGTAATAGTTGATTAAACGTATTGCTATGTAACACTATGTAACACTATGTAACACTATGTAACATTATGTAACATTATGTAACACTATGTAACATTATGTAACATTATGTATATTCTAAATTTTTAATATCATTAAATGATAATAATCTACAGTTAGAATCTACTGTAGATACAGGAACCCATTTCTTAAATTTTTTTATATATTTACATTTCATATAGAGTGTTTTTTCTAAATTAATAAATTTGTTTGGGTCTATATTCTCAAATTCATCCTCACTATCGCTCATTTCTAATAAGTCTAAGTTCTTATTTTCTTTTATATTTCTAAATAAGTTATTCATCATAACACTTGTTTTATAATTTTGTATTAGTAAGTTTCCATATATTCCATTTTTTGTATACAGTGTATATACGTCGTCTTCAATACTAGCTTTAACCTTAAATATGCAGTCTATATCTTCTTGTGTATTATTTAACAAAAGTCCACTACTTACATAGCTATTAAAATTTAAAAATCTTATTCCTTTTATTTGATAATTCAAGTTTTTTATTAAATTAAAACAATATCCTATTTTTTCACTAAATACAGGCAATCCCAGTAGTATAGATTTATTAGTTAATAATTTTTGTTTCACTTGTTTATCAAATACATATTTGATAATTTTTAACCTCTCTAAAACATTTGTAAAAGTATTACTAATAGCTTTTCCTTTATAAAAATAAATATCTTCAACTGTCATATGCTTTACTTTATCAATTAAAAATACTGTTCCATATAAAATAGTTCCATAGGATAATTCCTTATTAAATGATAAATGCACATCTTCAACATGAGTAACTAAATTATATTTATTTATATAAATTAAAAGCACTCTATTAAAATTATTTATTCTTGTAAACCAAAGTAATGCATTATTACCCTTTGGTATTAATAAATAGATATCGCTATGAACTTTATTATGTAATATTTTATCATAAAAAAGTTCCAGTTTGGGTAAATGATTTCTAACATAGTTTTTTAAATTTCTCTCATGAGACATAGTAGTAATAATTTATTATATAATCTTATCTTAATATTATTTTTCATTTTTAATTTTTAAATTTTTTAAAGAGTTGCAAAAGTTAATATATTAGTTACTTATTGAAACTTAAGTTGTTCTGAGAATAGACGGTGTCCCAAGTAGATGTAGTTGTTCCCAGTTTTTCATTTTTTAAATCATTAAAAAAGTTTTTAAGCTCACTTTTCATATCTTCAGCGTTCAATTCTTGATTCGATAAATTTCTATTGTTGTTATTATTATTGGCATTATTTGCATTATTTGCATTGTCGGAGACTTTTTCTAAATTATTACATTTTAATGTAGTCTCTATTTCACTGTACATTGTTTTGGGTTGATTTATTAGGTCTTTTACTTTTGGTACGGTTAGTGTATCTGTAAAAAAATTCAATAAATAATGTACTGTAAATATTAATAAAAATGAGATAATACTCCAAAATATTATTAAAAGTAACATTTTAAAATTTCTATATATTAGAATATATTCTTAATTTGATAAATTTACGATATTTCAAAAAGAAGGGTGATAAAATTAAAAAGCTTGTTCTTTAAATACTCATCAAGATTTTTATTAACCGTTTCAAAATAAAAGTCTATAATTTTATTATTAAAATATTTAATTATTAGACTTATCTCCTTATCATTATTATAATTTATTTTTTTAACTAATATATCTCTCTCTATATGATTAAATGGAATCGATGAAACTTCTGTTTTTTTTAATTCACTTTTATCCACAAATAATTGTAAATTATTATAAATTATATTTTCACTATTGTAATCATTTATATTCAATTTGAAAATTTTATTATTATCAATAATAAAATTACTTGTATTGGTATATATCTCTCTATAATTAAAATAATTATAAATTGGTTCTAAATTATTTATTTTTTGTTCAATATTTCTAACATCTATATTGTTTATAAAAATCTTCATTTTATAATATAAATAAAAACTATTTAAACTCATTAACTTAATCTATTATCATATGGCAAAAATACTTAAAATCCTAAAAGATGGTACTACCAATTTAACTACATTTAAAACTACAGATGAATTATATAAAATATGTGGGTTTCGAAAAATTGAAAATTTTCATCTGTTAAAGACACATAAAAAGGGTGAAACTACATTTGAAATTTGGGGTAGAATTACAGGCAAAGATGATACTAAAAATAAATATTTTCTTTTTGAAAATGAAGAAATTGATATTTTTGGCAACTGTGTCGTTCTTCAAAAAGTTAGTAATTCATATGTTGACTTTAATACGCAACAATGGGAATCCAGAAATAAAATCGAAGAGGTTAAAGAAAATTTTAATGATAGCGATGATGATTACAATTTTAATGATGAAGAATTGAAAAAAGACGTATATTTATATACAAGTGAAGAAGAAGAAGCTGAAGAAGCTTAAGAAGAAGAAGAAAATAATGAATAATTTTATAATTTGATAATTTGATAATTTGATAATTTAATAATTAGATAATTTAATAATTTGATAATTTAATAAAAAATTGAAAAAATATAAATATAATTACATTTACTAGCATATGTCATTGGTTGTTAATCCAAATAATTTTAGGAATAATGTAAAAAACGTTTTTACAAAATTAATAGGCGAAACACGATATGGTGATAATATCGAACGAAGTATTTACAACTTTTCGCTATTAAAAGCGAATGAATTAAATGTAATTAAAAAATGGGAAAATAATGATTTTGCTAATATTTATATTAGTAAATTTAAAACATTATTATTTAATCTAGAAAATGCTAATGTTCGAGATTTGATTTTATCCAAAAAAATAAAATCATATAATATTGCATTTATTGAGCATAAAGATCTAATGCCGGAAAAATGGTATACTCTTATTGAAGAGTTAAAAGTTAAAAATGATAATAAATATATGCCAAAAATTGAGGCTTCATCTGATGGGTTCGAATGTTTAAAATGCATGGGTAATGAAATTAAATTAGCTAAAAGTGAAAATAGAAAATCTAGAAAAGAAGCATACACTCAGTGTACGTACTATCAACTACAGACTAGAAGTGCTGATGAACCAATGACTACATTTGTTACATGTATTAAATGTAATGCTAGATGGAAATGTTAACTAATTAATTATTTCAAGGTCACTCAAATACCAATATTCAGAAGTTTTATTCGAAATAGGCCTTCTAATTATGAATGGCAATTTTTTTTGCAAAAGTTCCTCCTCCGCAATTATTGAATTATCAATTAGACCTTTAGATACACTAATAAACGGTCTATCTCCAATATTAAGTTGCTTTATTCTTTGACCAATGACTTTAGTTTTTTCGAATTTACTTAGAAATGGCGCAGTTTTATGATTATCATCAATAATATTATTATCTTTATCTCGAGTGATTTGACAAAGATTATCTATTTGTGTAGAATTTAAAAGCAAACACTCTGGGTGATTTTCATTAACATATTTATCTCTAACTTCAAAATCGAATTTTTGCAGGAATTCCTCATCGTCACTATCAACATCTGAATTAATAGGACTAATTTCAGTATTATAATTTTCTTCACCAGTTTCTATTGGTGTTTTTTTATCTGTTGTAATTTTTTGCAATTCATTTTCATCAATTCCAATAAGGTCTTCGTCTTCTGAATCATCGTCTGGTTCATCTATTTCATCATCCGCATCAGGGTCAATTTCAGCATCCGGCTCAATTTCTGCATCTGGGTCTTCATCATCGTCTTCGTCATTATCACTATCAGCTTTTAATTCACTTAATATGCTTTTTGAAAGTTTATTTTTACTTTTATTTTTAGCACTTTTACTATCTATTTCATCATAATTAGTTTTTAAATCTTCATTTTCTTCGTTATCGGAATCTTCTAAATCACTCATTATTATATATATAAAAAAATATTACTTTAAACTTTTCAATTTTATATAATTTTATATAATTTTATATAATTTAATATAATTTAACTTTCATTTGTTTTCCATATTTTATCACACTGTCCACATGTATATACATATAACATATATTCATCATCATATCTCAAATATATCACTTCATTATCACCACCTTTATTGCTTGGGCAATCTTGATTTGGACATCTAATATTCATTGTTCGTGGTAGTGTTGGGTCTAATTTTGTATATTTATTAACATCATTTAGATAAGCTTTTTCTTTACTTACTAATTCCAATTTTGAAACACAAATATTATCTTTGTCTAAAAGCTTATTTGTCTCTCCACATTTGCGACAATAGTAAGCCAACTTATTTGATTCTTCACTCTCTAGTTTAATATATAACATATTATCACAATTATCACAAAAATGCATTTTATATTATATATTAATCATTTAATTTTTATTCAATTTTATTCTAATTTTATTCTAATTTTATTCTAATTTTATTCGAATTTTATTATAATTTTATTTTAATTTTTTAAATAAGCTAACTATCTGTTTTTCCAATTTATCTCTATTTACTTTGCAGTATAAATTGTATATTTTTGTAGAAATAATCTTATTATCTTCATTGTTTTCCTTGCTTTCCTTGTATTCCTTCTCGTTAAATAAATCTATAATTTCATTAAAGTTTTTTAAAAAGTTTTCTCTCATCTCATCAAAAAATAATGAGCTTTCATGTAAAACTAAATCACCTGTTAATATCTTATAAATGGCTACTTCTTTACATCTGTAATCTATAATTTTTGAATAAGGATTAACATCTGGATGATTTTTTTCTATACCTGGCTCATTAATTAATGGACAATCATCTAGTATACTAGCTAAAGATAATAGTATAGTTCGTATTGTTTGTGAACCTGTCCATTGTTCACCTTTCCATGTATTTAAAATAGATAGACATACCTTACCATTTTTATATAAATTAGGATGAAAGCGCGTAGCACCATCATTTGTAAGATAAGTTACTTTTGGTGGGGCATGTGGATAATCATCTGGAAAATTAAATCTAAATAAAAAATTACCAAATGCATATGGAGTACCTTTACTACCTATTATAAGCGCATAACCGATTAGCATATTTTTTTCATCATGTTTATAATATATTCCTTCTTTAGCCAGTGAATTTTTTGTAATATCTTTTATATCACTTATTAATCTTTTTGCAGTAGTTTGCGTGATTGTAATAATTTTATTTTCATCCATTAATTACAGATATAAATTAATATTTAAATTAAGATAAAAAAATTGACATAAAAATATTATAACAATATATTACAACTATATATGACTAATAATGAAACATTTTATAATTATATTACACAATTTATTAATAGTAAAGGAGAGAAATATACACATACAAGAATTGCCGACAAAATAAATAAAATACCTGGAGGTATATTTAATATTATAAATTATGATGAATTTATAAATAAGTATTATGAGTATGTAATTCAAAAAAACAATGATGAATATCTAACTGAAAAACAAAATATAGAAAATGCTCCATTAGTTCTAGATATAGATATGCGCTATGAAAGAGATGTCGATGAGAGGCAACATAGTAAAGAACATATTATAGATTTAATTAATTTATATTGTGAAAATATAAATAAACTCTTTAAAATAAATGATAAGTTTAAGTTTGAAGTTTTTGTTATGGAAAAACCCGATATTAATATCAAAGAAGACAAGACTAAAGATGGTATTCATTTAATTTTTGGAGTATCATGTCATAAAGCTGCTCAAGTAATGTTGAGAGAAATAGCTGTAAAAGAATTAAAAGAAATGTGGTCTGACCTTCCACTAATAAACAGTTGCGAAGATTTAATTGATGAGGGAGTCACAAGAGGAAGTGTAAATTGGCAAATGTATGGCTCCAAGAAACCAGATAATTTGTCATATTCATTAAAATATCATTTTCATCTTGAATATAGTAGTGAAAAGAGAGAATGGAAATTTACAGAAGATAATATTGAAAAATTTGATTTCAAAAAAAATTTAAAGAAATTATCAGTACATTGTGATACTTATCCTAAGTTGATGATACGCGAAGATTATTTGAAAGACTATGAAAATAGTATTGAGAATTTAACAAAACGTAAAAAAAGTAAATTAGTTAGTAAAAGTAATCAAGGAAAAGTAGATTTAACTAACATGCGTTCCGTATCAAAACTTGAAGATATTGATAATTTAATTAGCGATATGTTAGAACATATAGAAACCTCTAATACTCTCTATGAATTAAAGGAAACATATCAATTTACAATGCTGTTACCCGAGAAGTATTGGGGGAGTGGTTCTTATGATAAATGGATAAGAGTCGGATGGGCATTGAAAAATACTAGTCTCCTTTTACTTCCAGTTTGGTTAAAATTTTCAAGTCAATCTAAAGAATTTAAAATATCAGACGTAAACGATTTGATTGATTTATGGGATACATTTGACCATGATAATCCGGATGGATTAACAAGCCGTTCTATCATGTTTTGGGCAAAGAATGATAATCAGACTGAATACTATAAAGTTAGAGCAGAAACTATTAGTTACTTTATTGAGCAAACAATTACACACGTTACAGAATGGGATTTCGCGCAGGTTTTATATCAAATGTGTAAAGACGAATTTGTATGTGTAAGTATCAAGAATAATATTTGGTATGAATATATTAATCATAGATGGTATGAGATTGATTCTGGTAATACACTAAGATTAATCATATCTAAAAGAATGCATGATATGTATATGAAAAAAACCACAGATGCAGTAAATGCACTTCAACAGATGGACCAGTCAGACGATAATTATGAAGTATTCAGAAAAAGGTCTAATAAATTGTCTGATTTATGTACATGTTTAAAGAAAACTAATTGGAAAAATAATATCATGCGGGAGGCGAAAGAGCTGTTTTATGATAAGGACTTTTTAAATAAACTAGATGATAATCCAAACCTTCTTTGCTTCAATAATTATGTAATTGATTTCAAAAGTAAGAAATATAGAACTGGTCAACCGGATGATTATATTTCAAAATGTACAAATATTGATTATTTGCCATACTCGAATGTGATTCAGAAAGATAAAGCTATACATGATGAGATTTTGCAATTTATGGAAGAGTTATTTCCGAATGATGAATTAAGAAGTTACATGTGGGAACATTTAGCGTCCACACTTATCGGTAATAATGATAATCAAACATTTAATATTTATACAGGTTCTGGTCGAAATGGAAAATCTAAATTGGTAGACTTAATGTCTAAAATGTTAGGCGATTATAAAGCCACTGTACCAGTAACATTAGTTACACAAAAAAGAACTGGAATTGGAAGTACTTCTTCGGAGATAGTTCAGTTGATGGGAGTGAGATATGCGGTTATGCAAGAACCTAGTAAAGGTGAAGTAATTAATGAAGGAATTATGAAAGAGATTACTGGTGGTGACCCGATTCAAGGTCGTGCACTTTTTAAAGAGTCAGTAACATTTATTCCACAATTTAAATTGGTAGTATGTACTAATACACTTTTTGATATTAAAAGTAATGACGATGGCACATGGCGTAGAATTAGGGTATGTGATTTTATTTCTAAATTTTTAGAGAATCCATATGAAGATGAAGATAAATTTCCAAAGAGTGAATATCCACATCAATTTAAGATTGATAAAAAGATTGATGAAAAATTCGAAAAATGGGCACCCGTTCTAGCATCAATACTCGTAGAAAAAGCATTTAAATTAAATGGTTTTGTTAAAGATTGCAATATAGTAATGGCTAGTAGTGACCAATATCGAGAAGGACAAGATTATTTAGCTGAATTTGTAAAAGAAAAAGTGAAAAAGGTACAAGGCGGTAAAATTAAAAAGACAGAACTTTGGGAAGTCTTTAAACAATGGTATATGATAAATTATGGAAAAGGGTTACCGAAAGCTAGAGAAGTAAATGAATTTATGGATAAACGATTTGGTAAATATGTAGGTAAATGGAATAATGTTACTATCAATTATGATGATGAAGACGAAGATGATGATTAAAATAAGAGAAAAATATATACTTATTTTCATACAAAATATATATTTTTCATTAATATGTTTTTTTAATAAGAAAAAAAAATAAATATAATACAATGTTTAAAACAAATAATATTTCTTTAACAAATAATAAATTTAAAAATATTAGTACATCTAGAAAAAATATAATATACTCAACCGAAGAAGAAGTTTATAATAATAATGATGAACACCCGGTCCCTGTAAAAGAAAAAAATATAAATATAAATTTTAATAAACATTCTGATAACACCTTAAAAAAAATTTTAAATTTAAATCCTAAAACCGATATTATGATAAGTAATCATAAATTTAAAAATATTGGTAATTTTAAATTAAAAAATATAATTATATTTACTAGAGTTTATACACTATTTGCGGCTGAAACTTTTAAAAAATATTTTGAAAAATGTGGTATTACAACAAATATAAAAGTAGATAGTATAGAAAATACCGATATAAAAAATTGTTATAATGATGATAGTTTGTTTTATTTATTAATTGGTCCACAATATTTGTTTGAAGAGTGTAAAACAAAAAAAAACGATTTAATTAAATTACCTAGTAATAAATATTTCATATATGAAATTGAACAATTTTCACAACAGTTTAATTTAAATCTAATGGATGAATATAAGCACTTAACGAGTGAACCGGTCTTTGAATTTAACTATTCAATTTTGAACTTTGATTATTATAATTCAAAATCTAAAATAATAATTACTCCTCTAATAGATGACTCGAATATAGGTAAGATAAATTTAAATAAAGAAATTGATATTCTTTTTGTAGGTAATATTAGTGAATACAGAACCGAAATTATTGATTCAATAAAAGAAAGAGGTTATAATATCACTATTGTTAATAGAAAAGTTGGTAATGAATTATATGAAATAGTCAAAAAAAGTAAAATAATAATTAATATTCATTATTACAAAGATTCTGTATTTGAAGTGTTCAGGATTCATGATTTTTTACCTTTCGATTGTAATATTATTAGTGAACCACCGGAAAATGAAAAGGAAAAATACTTAATAAATGTCTATAAAGATGTTGTAGATTTTTTTGATTCTAAAGATGAAATGTTTAAGATTATAGAATCAAATTTAAACAAAAAACCTAATATGATTGTTAGAAAAAATTTTATAACGTCAATGAATAGTAAAAATAAAGCTTTAATTAATTTTAATATTCTTGGTTCTCTTTTAGTTGAAAAATATAGTAATTTATTTCACAAATATGTAATAAGACTATCTAACCCTAATACAAATATTGAATATAGAGTTGATAACTATTTACCAGTGATTAATAACAATCAATTATTATGTCACTTACATTGTAAAGACATTTCCAATTTTAATACTATTTATAGAAAGTATCTTGTAAATTTGAAAAAATATTTTAACATTTTTATAACATATACATTCGGGATAGTAAATAAAGAGATGTTAAATTTATTTAATATACTAAAAGTTTCTGAACAAGGAACGCATATAGGTTCAAAATTCTGCTTTTTAGATTTTATAGATAAAACAAACATTGAATATTCACATATCTTATTTTTACACGACGCGCTTGAAGTCAATTTCCAAAATAAGTATTTTGAAATTATAGATGAAAAATATTTGCCATTTACACTTAATTCTATTCATGAAGATAAAGATGGTATTTTTCCAAACCTTTTGACGGGTATTAATTCAGAAAGTAAAGATATGTTACTCAATAAAATTTATATAGAAGAAATATTAAA
>TARA_B100001057_G_scaffold80486_1_pt1 | contig 28782 bp, 31 predicted proteins | sample TARA_B100001057 | Tara Oceans TARA_B100001057 (sample SAMEA2621839) | marine metagenome | biome: marine biome (ENVO:00000447); feature: surface water layer (ENVO:00002042); material: "saline water (ENVO:00002010), including plankton (ENVO:xxxxxxxx)" | depth 5 m
GTTCGGGGGCGATAAAGGAAGCTACCTCGGCAAGCCTCGTAAGACTGGGAAGATAAAGGGAACGAAATCCATTTTCGAGTACTCGCAGAATTGATTGTCGATGGGAGAGTGTTTTGACCTGTGAGTCGATCTCGATTGCAACCTGCGAAAAGAGGGCTTCGTCCGTGAAAAGAAAATAGATTTTTTCTTTTCCGGATCCATGTTCCGCTTGAGCCAAAAGGGCCGCCGCAACATAGGCTGGATTGGCCGTGGAGTCGGCAATGACCATGACCTCACTGGGCCCCGGAAGAAGATCAATCCCAACAGTGCCAAAGGATTGTCTTTTGGCCTCATTGACGTAGGCATTGCCCGGACCGTAAATTTTATCAACTGCATTAATTGTTTCGGTACCAAAGGCCAAGGAGGCGATCGCTTGAGCCCCCCCCACCCGGTAGACCTCGGAAACCCCCAACATTTCAAGGGCAGCCAATATCTGAAAGGAGACCTTGCCATTTGAGTCGGGCGGGGTGACGACTACAATTTCCGGTACCTTGGCGACCTTTGCCAAAGTAACCGTCATAATCACAGTGGAAACCAAAGGTACGTTTCCGCCCGGAACATATATACCCACTCGATGAATCGGATAATGCCTCTCCCCGACTTCGGCTCCATGTTCGTTTAAGGTACTCCAATCTTCCGGTATACTCTTGTTGTGAAATAACTCGACGTTCGTAATGGCTTCCTGAATGGCAGAGCGTTCGGATTCCGATAACCTTGATTGAGCATCGGTTAGCTCTGCGGGATCAACGGAGATTTGATCCGCAGCAAGCGAAGCCCCGTCATACAAAAGCGTCTTCTCGAGAAGAGCTGCATCGCCACGCAAACGAATATCATCCAAGATACCGGAGACCGTTTCAGTTACTTCACGAGCCGGGACGGAAACGGAGCCGAACTCCCGCAAGACCGATAGGAGATCAGGAGAATCCGAAAGATAGGAATAATTCATGAGAAAGGCACCTGGCTACTCCCATTCGATTGTACTGGGGGGTTTGGAACTAATATCGTAAACGACTCGATTGGCGCCCTTTACTTCGTTGATGATTCGATTTGAGACTTTTCTCAAAAGCTTGTCCGGTAATTTAGCCCAATCCGCTGTCATTGCATCACTGCTGGTAACGGCACGAAGGGATATCACGTTCTCATAGGTTCTTTCGTCACCCATAACGCCAACACTGCGAACGGGAAGGAAAACGCAAAATGCCTGCCAAAGCCTGTGATACCATCGAGACTCTATCAATTCCTCGATAAAGATCGCGTCCGCTTCCCGAAGTACACGAAGGCGTTGCGGTTTAATTTCACCGACCACCCGGACTCCAAGGCCAGGACCAGGAAAAGGATGCCGCATGAGAACTTCTTTCGGTAGACCAAGCGTTCTGCCCAAATCACGAACTTCATCTTTGAAAAGCTCACGTAGTGGTTCGAGAAGAGAAAGCTTCATACTTTTGGGCAAACCTCCGACATTATGATGGCTTTTAATTAAAGCGGCGGGGTTGCCTCCGATTGGAACGCTTTCTATTACGTCGGGATAAAGCGTTCCTTGAGCCAAAAAATCAACCTCGCCTAACTTCTTGACCTCTTGATCAAAAACTTCAATGAAAGTTTTTCCAATTATTTTTCTTTTCTTCTCCGGGTCGGTTACTCCCCTCAGACGGTTCAAGAAAAGAGCACCCGCACGGGCAACCTTTAGTTTACCGGGAATATGATTGTGAAAAAGTTGTATCACTTGATCCCTTTCATTTAACCGCAAAAGGCCATTATCGACAAAAATACAGGTCAGTTGTTTTCCAATTGCCCGGTCAATGAGAGCAGCGGCAACAGACGAGTCAACTCCGCCGCTTAAACCCAAAATGACTTTTTTGTTTCCCACCTGCTCCTGAATGGAACGAATGGATGCCTCGGTGAAATCCTCCATGCCCCAATCTCCTTCACACTTACAAACCTGAGTGAGAAAGTTTTGAATGATTTGGGTACCTTTTTCGGAGTGCTCGACCTCGGGATGAAATTGTAAACCATAGAACTTTTTCGCGGGGTCTTCTATGGCCGAAAAACGCGAGTTTTCAGTTCTGGCAAGTTCCCGAAACCCTTTCGGCAACTTGGTCAGGCAATCACCATGAGAATTCCAAACGGTTAATTCCTTTGGAAGCCCCTTGAACAAAGTGCCGGGCTTAGTGATGGAGAGCTTCCCCCTTCCGTACTCCCTTTGTTGGCTTGCTTTTACTTCTCCACCCAACATTTTACCCATAAGTTGCAACCCGTAGCAAATACCCAAAACTGGTACTCCCAAATTAAATAAACTCCGGTGTGGTTTAGGGCTTCCCTTGGCCAAGACACTGGCAGGTCCACCTGACAGCACGAGGCCTACTGGTTTAAGGGCCTTTATTTCTCCGACGGGAGTATCAAAAGGCAAAACCTTTGAATATACGTTTGCTTCCCTAATACGACGGGCTATCACTTGCGTATACTGTGACCCGAAATCCAATACTACAATCGTCTGTGCCATAAGTGTAAGATGTTTTTCATGATTCAGCTCATGAAATTCTTGAAAGGTAACGAGGAAAAGGGCAACCCTACCTCATTGCAACACTAACCTAAATTTTTCCGATTTTGACTATCTAGAAGCCGCTTGATGGAACCGACCGGTTCCAAATAGGTCCACTAATCCTTTGCTTGTTCCTCTTCTTTCGAATCGGTGTCTTCCGAGGGTTCCTCGGCAGGCGGAGCTTCTGCTTCCGCAATCGCCTCGGGTTCCGCTTCCTTCGGCTCTGTGTCTTCGGAGGATTGCTCGTCGTTGGAAGTCTCCGTATCCGAGCCCGATTCGGGCTTTTCTTCGGTTATTTGTTCCTCGGCAACAGGCTCTTCCGAAGATTCTTCGGATGCAGGTTGATCAGTCTTTGATTCGGACGACTTGTTTGAATCCTTCGCAGACTTCTTTGCCGAAGTTTTCTTTTTCTTTGCCTTCTTTTTAGGAGCGTCTTCGACAAACTCGATGATCGCCATATCGGCGGCATCGCCTAGTCGAGGCATTGCCAACTTATAAATTCTCGTATACCCACCATTTCGATTCACGAACTGCTCCACTAATTCGTCGAACAGTTTTTTGACAGCTTTTTTATTACGTATCCGAGCAATAGCAAGCCGACGATAGTGAACTTTTTGTGCGGCGTCGGAAGCAACGTGAGCTTTCTTTGCCAACGTAATGACTTTTTCAATTGACGGACGAAGTGCCCTTGCCTTGGCCAAAGTGGTGGTGATTCGGCCATTCTCGATCAGGGAACAGGACAAATTGGCAATCAAAGAAATGCGATGCGCTGTCTTGACGCCGAGAAGATGGTTGTGTTTACGATGTCTCATCCTGCGGGAAAATAAAAGGTGATGGAGGGGTGGGTATTAATTGGAGGCAGAATCGAGCAAACGGTTCTCAAATTTCATGCCCAAGGACAATCCAAGTTGTTCCAATTTTGCCTTGATCTCGTTCAGTGATTTCTTACCAAAATTGCGGTATTTAAGCATTTCAGGCTCAGATTTGGTGGCAAGTTCACCTACGGTAGTTATGTTCGCGTTGTTCAGGCAATTGGCTGCACGTACAGACAACTCGATCTCATTTACGCTCATACCAAGTAGGTTACGAAGCCTGTTCTGCTCTTCGCTCACTTCCTTTGAGTGACTTTCGAATTCTATTTGTTCTTCGGTGATTTGATCAAAAACGTCCAAGTGATGCCTGAGGATTGCCGCTGATTGCTTCAGTGCGTCGTCTGGTGTAATACGTCCGTCCGTGTTTACCTCAAGTATAAGTTTGTCATAATCGGTCATTTGACCGACCCGGGTATTCTGCACATCGTATTTGACAAGTTTAACTGGACTGTAAAGTGCATCGACATTGATGACGCCAATCGGTTGATCATCTGTTTTACTGTCCTCTCCCAAGCAAAACCCTCTTCCTACGGAAACTGTCATTTCAGCAACGATCTTCTTTTTTCTATCAGTCGTGAGGATCAGTTGCTCGGGGTTGATAATTTCGATTCCTTCAGCTGGCGCAATATCGGCTGCTGTAATCTCTCCTTCTCTTTCCACTTCAAGAGTGAGAACCACGGGATCAGCTTTATGGCTGACGATAAGAATCTTTTTTAGATTCAGAACAATGTCCGTTACGTCTTCCACGATACCATCAACGCTTTGAAATTCATGCTGAACTCCATCGATTTTCAGAGAAGATATCGCCGCCCCTTCGATTGAGCTGAGCAGGACTCTCCGGAATGCATTACCAATGGTATGTCCATAGCCTGACTCAAAGGGATCGGCTATAAACTTGGCATACTTTTCGTTGGCTGTTTCCTCCTCTTTAATAAGGCGATTAGGTAGTTCGAACTTTCCGAGTCTTGTGGCCATAATGTTTTTTTGTTGGATGAACTTTTAAAATGAGATCTGATTATCGGCTGTAAAATTCTACAACCAACTGAATGTTTACGCTTTTCTCGAGCTCGTCGGGTTGTGGAAACCGTGAAACGGTACCCTGTAAGGAGTCGGCGTTTACTTCAACCCATGGAGGAGAAGGATGATATTGAGCTCCTTCGAGATTTCTAGTGGCAAGCTGCCTCGAAGATGTCTTTTCTCGGACTCCGATTTCATCTCCGACTGAAACCCTGTAACTAGCAATATCAACCTTGATTCCGTTGACCAGAATATGCCCATGGTTGACGAACTGTCTTGCTGCTTGCCTGGTTTTGGCGAAACCAAGTCTGTAAACGACATTGTCCAATCGGGTCTCCAGCAAGGTAAGGAATACCTCTCCGGTTACACCTTTTTTTCTTTTGGCTCGCTCGAAAAGGTTGCGAAATTGCTTCTCAGTCAGTCCATACATGATTCTGAGTTTTTGCTTCTCAACCAAACCCTCTCCATAATCACTTATTTTTCTACGAAAATTAGGTCCGTGCTGCCCTGGGGGGTAGGTTCTTCTTTCAAAAGCTTTGTTGGCAGGAAAAATCGCCATGCCAAAGCGTCTGTTGATTCGAGTGGTGGGGCCAGTGTAACGAGACATAATGAAAAGTTTCAGATAATGGGTTAGCTATTGATTAAACGCGTCTTCTTTTGGGCGGGCGGCACCCATTGTGAGGGACGGGAGTGACGTCGACGATGGAGCTTACGATAAAGCCTAGGCTCTGTAGTGCTCTGATTGCCGAATCACGCCCCATGCCTGGCCCTTTGACTTTGACCAAAACCTCCTTCATCCCATGTGACATTGCAGCGCGTCCAGCATCTTGGGTGACGACTTGCGCGGCATACGCCGTAGATTTTCTTGATCCACGAAAATTGCATTTTCCAGAACTGGACCATGAGATCACATTACCCTTCATGTCAGAAAAAGAGACCTTGGTATTGTTAAAGGTCGCAACGATGAAACAGATACCGGAGGAAATGTTTTTACTTCCCTTGGCCTTGCGGATCTTTACCTGTTCAATATTCGCACCAAGCAAGTCCTCAGCAGTTTCTTCTTTCTTTTTCCCTGTAGCTGCATCTCCTGATTCATCATCGGAAGAAGACTTGTTTTCGGAGTCCGAGTCGGATTTTGCTTCCTTGTCTTGCTTGGAAGCACTCTTCTCTTCGGGCTCGGATTTTACTTCCTTAGCCTTCTTTTGAGGTTTGGCTTCATCGACATCCGAGTCAGGTGATTCGGTTGGTTCAGGTGCGGGGTCCTTCTTCTCTTCGGACACCACTTCGGGGTCCTTTTCCGAGGGTAAATCCTGCTTTGGTTCTTCTTCCTTGTTTTCTTCTTCGCTCATAAAAAAATCCTAGGCTTTGCGGACAACGCCGACTGTCTTGCGCCCGCCTTTGCGGGTTCTCGCATTGGTGATAGTTCTCTGACCACGTACGGGAAGTCCGCGCTGGTGTCTCAGTCCGCGATAGCAACGTATGCTTTGCAGGCGCTTCAAGTTATTGGTAACCGCTCTTCTAAGGTCGCCTTCTACCATAATCTTCTGATCAATGATGTAGTTGGTTATAAGACTGAGTTCCTGCTCGTTCAATTCCTGCGTCCGCCTGTTTGGGTCAATACCCGTTTCTTCGAGTATTTTTTTGGCACGGGTAGGTCCGATGCCGTAAACGTAGCGTAAGGAATATTCAATCTTCTTACGATTTGGTATATCAACTCCTAGCAATCTAGCCATAATGTGTCTCTTCCGTTTAGTTAAAGTTTGTTTGATTTAATCATGTCATCAACCCTTCAAGGCTGCGGCAGCAAAACCTAGCAACAAGAGGATAACAGAAATATAAATGAGTGGCCTCCACTGTGCCTCAAAATCTTTGAGCTCCAGTGATTCAATGCCTTGACTTGCAGCCGCTGATCTTCCTTTGATCCGCCCTTTTCTCAAAAACCCGTCATAATGTCGTTGAAGGAGGAAGGTCTCTATCTGTCTCATCGTGTCCAAAACCACACCAACGATAATCAACATACCCGTACCACCGAAGAAGGTCGCTACATTGTAAGAAACTCCGGCTGTATTGAAAATGAAATCAGGAAAAACAGCAATAATGGTAAGAAATATGGCGCCAGCCAAAGTAAGTCGGGTCATGACGAAATCCAAAAAACGGGATGTAGGCTCACCTGGTCTTATACCTGGTACGTACCCACCATTTTTCTTTAAGTCATCGGCAATCTGTACCGGTTTGAACATAATCGAAACCCAAAAATAACTGAATATTAGAATCAATCCGCCATAAACCAAATAATAGATCCACCCCCGGTTGGCAAAAACATTACCTAGTTCAATTGCCCAATTCAAATCTAGAGCTGCGCCAAGCGTACGAAGAAGTTGAGCCGGAAACATCAAGATGGCACTGGCGAAAATAACAGGCATGACTCCGGCGTAATTAACTTTGAGCGGAAGGAAGGAACTTTGACCGCCAAACACTTTGCGTCCTACCATACGTTTGGCGTATTGAACGGGGATTTTTCTTTGGGCTTGTGTAACGGCTATGATTCCGCACACGACCAGAAGGAAGAGACCGATCATCAAAAGTGCTTTCAGAAGTACCATCTTGTCATCGGTGGACTCAAAAATCATTACATACGCATCATGCAGTGCCTTTGGCAGGTCCGCCAGAATACCAACAGTAATAAGTAAGGAAATACCATTTCCTATTCCGCGTTGGGTAATCTGTTCTCCCAACCACATAAGAATAAGCGACCCCGTGGTGAGAAACACCACGGTCAGAAGAAGAAACAAAAAAGGCGAGTTGGGGTCGAAAACTACAATATTTCCGAATTTGCCGGGGTCGAAACCATTGATTAAACTACCCGGACTGTCTCGCAAGGCTACTGCCAGTAGCCCGCCTTGAACCATACAGATTACTATAGTGAGATAGCGCGTATATTGTGATATTTTTTGCCTACCAGGTTCACCCTCTTGTTGCAAACGGGCAAGTTGAGGGAAAACCGCACCCATCAACTGCATGATGATTGAGGCACTTATGTAAGGCATGATACCCAATGCGAAAAGAGCACCATTAAGAAGCGCTCCTCCCGTAAACATATTGTAGAAACCGAGAATATCATTGTTGCCGGTATCGTCCCTCTGAGTTTCTTGGTATTCAAAAAATTCCTTGATGGGAGTAGGGTCAACGCCGGGCAAAGGAATGTTTGCTCCAACTCGAGCAATAAAAAGCAAGGCCAAGGTGAAGAAAATCTTCTGCCTAAGCTCAGGAATCTTGAGAGAGTTGGTAAACGCTGAAAGCATAATCAAATAGATTTAGCCAGAGTTATTCCGAAATAAAAGTTCCGCCGGCAGCTTCAATTTTTTCTTTTGCCGATTTTGAGACTAAAGAAACGTCAATCGAATAAGCCTTGTCAACGTCACCGGTACCCAAGAGTTTGACTAATTTGGAATTAGGGCGAATCAAGCCTGCTAGTTTCAAGCTTTCTAAATCGACCTTCTCTCCAACAACCTTCGAGAGATCCGATAGGTTAACAACCGAACAAGGTTTTTGGAAACGGGCTCGGTTAAAACCTCTTTGAGGTAACTTGCGGAACAGAGGCATCTGCCCGCCCTCGAAACCAGCTCTCAAAGAGTAGCCAGCCCGTGCACCAGCACCCTTGTGTCCGCGACAACAAGTTTTACCGTGTCCATTCCCTTCGCCTCTGCCCAGGCGCCTTTTTACTTTGTTGGAGCCTGCGGGTATTTCGTTTTCTTTCATGACCAAGTAATTTTTTAAGATGTGGGCTCTACGGTCTCAGCTAGCACTGGCTGAGGTTCCGTTGATATTCGAGTAAAAGATGGACCCTGAACTTCCTCACCCCGAATATTCGAAATTTGATCGGCGGTACGAAGTCGAGAAAGACCGTTAAGCGTAGCCGTGACAACGGACAATTGGTTGTTGGAGCCTAGCGATTTGGATAAAACGTTTTTAATCCCAGCTGCTTCAAGAACAGCTCTCACGCCACCACCGGCAATAATGCCGGTACCTGGGCGGGCAGGGCGAAGAAGTACCTTTCCTCCATCGTAGGTTCCCAAAATAGGATGGGGAATGGTATCGCCGGAAATTGAAACGGGTCCCATCGCCTTTTTAGCCTTGTCGGTGCCTTTGCGTATCGCATCAGGGACCATTTGAGCCTTGCCATAGCCAAAGCCGACATTCCCTTCTTGATCACCAACTACGACCAAGGCGGCAAAACTAAATCTACGCCCGCCCTTGACGACTTTGGCGCATCGATTGATGTGGACGACTTTTTCAAAAAGTTCTGGGCCTTCATCCGGTGACACGACTTCTTTGGTATTCTTTTTTCTGCGGTTTGGTTGACTCATAACTTAAAAGGTAAGGCCTTCTTTTCGAAGTGAATCCGCGAACGCCTTGACGCACCCATGATATTTCCGACCTGCTCGGTCGAAAACGACAGTGGAAACGCCTATTTCTTTTATTTTGGTTCCGAAAACGGCACCTAGTTTTTCGGCACCGGCGACATTGGGAAGGATTTCCTTGAATTCGGCATGGGTTGTGGCAATGGCTGCAACAGTGTGTGACTTTTCGTCGTCAATGCACTGTGCATGAATATTTTTATTCGAAAATCGAACACAGACCCTAGGCCGATCCGCTGTTCCATTTATTTTCTTTCGAATTCTCCAACGCCTCTTTTGGGCAAGTTCTTTTTTCTTTGAAAGCTTCATCTTAAATTATTTTAGGCTGATTTCTTTCCTTCCTTCCGACGGACGTATTGTCCAAGAATTCTCACACCTTTGCCTTTGTAAGGCTCAACAGGATAGTAGCTCTTTATTTCGGCCGCAACTTGTCCCACTTTTTGTTTGTCGGGGCCTTCAACGTGTATCTTAACGTTATCGGCAACCGTAATCGCAACTCCTTCGGGAATGGGATGTTCGACGGGATGAGAATAGCCTAGCTCCAAATCGATGATCGCACCTTTAACCGTGGCCCTGAAACCTACGCCCTCAATGAGCAAATCCTTGCTGTAAGGCTCTACAACACCTTTAACCATGTTGGCTATAATCGAGCGGGTCGTTCCATACTGCGAACGCGCCTCACGACTTTCATCAGTTGGATTCACTACAACCTGCTCACCTTCAACTGTTATCGCGGCTAAAGGAGAAAAGGTTTTGGATAGATTACCCTTTGGCCCTTTTACGTGAATGGTGTTTTGTTCAAGGGTAATCTCTACACCTGATGGAATGTCTACGGGTACTTTACCTATTCTGCTCATGAATGAAAATCCTTTATGCCTTAGTTACCAAACGCTGCAGAGGAGTTCTCCTCCAAGCTTGTTTTTTCGTGCCGTCTTGTCGTCAACAATTCCTTGAGGCGTACTGAGAATGGATACGCCCAACCCACCGAGGACACGGGGAATATCCCGATATCCACAATAGGACCTGCGTCCAGGGGTACTAATTCGATTGATGCCCCTGATGGCATGTTCACCATCCACGTACTTGAGTTGGACCTCTAAACATTTGTGACCTTTATCGGACTTGGCTTCGGAGCAATCCAAAACAAAGCCTCTCTCCTTGAGAATTGAAACGATTCCAGCACGGAGATTCGAATGAGGGTAGGTGCAAGATGACTTGCCGGCTTGGCCCGCATTTCGAATAACGGTTATAAAATCTCCTATTGTATCATGAACGGACATATCTAGTATGGTTGGGTGGTTGCCTACCAAGATGCTTTGATGACTCCGGGCACCTTGCCTTGAAGTGCAAGTTCGCGGAAACTAATACGAGACAAACCAAATTTTCTGATAGTGGCTCTCGGTCTCCCCGTTAAAGTGCAACGATTGACCAATCGAACGGCCGATGAATTGCGTGGCAGCTTAGCCAATTTGGCTTGAGCTGCGTAAAATTCTTCTTCGCTGACCTCGGGGTCGGCTATTATTTTTTTGAGAGCAGCGCGCTTGGAAGCGTAACGGGCTACCATTCTCTCTCTTTTCTTATTGCGTTCAATGACTGACTTTTTTGCCATGGTATAAAAGGTTGGAAAATTAAGCGGCTTCTTGTGAGGAGCTTTCGCTGGAATGCTTGCGAAAGGGCATGCCTAAGAGTTTGAGTAGTTCATGGCCTTCTTCGTCCGATTCGGCAGAAGTGACTATGGATATATCGAGGCCGGTGTTTACTCGTTGGCGTTCGACGTTGATTTCAGGAAAAATACTGTGGTCGGTAATTCCCAAGGTATAATTACCGCGGCCATCCAACTTGGATGGAACGCCTCTGAAATCACGGATATTGGGGAGGGCAATTGCAATAAGTCTGAGAAGAAACTCCCACATCTCATTGCCCCTTAAGGTTACCTTGATGCCGACCGGCATACCTTCACGGAGTTTAAAGTTCGAAACGCTGACCTTGGCTTTCACGACAACCGGCGCTTGTCCGGCCAAAGAAGCGATGTCTTTTCTGAGCTCAGTTATTCCGTTTTTGTCTAACTCAACGCCGAAGGAACTGTTAAGTACGACTTTTTCTATTTTGGGTGCTTGGTGAACGTTTGCATATCCTTGACTCTTCATCAAGGAAGGTACGGCTTCCTCAGCGTAAATTCTTTTAAGTTCGGGAATGTTCATAACTTCAATAATTGGGGAAAATCTCAGGAGAATTATTTGGTTTGAGCGGCCAACATAACGTTCGAATAATGAATGGACGCTTCTCTTTCAACGATCGAACCCTGTGGATTGTCTTGCGATTTGCGCTCGTGTTTCTTGATCATATTGACCCCTTCGACAATGACTCGATTCTTGTCGCGCAAGACCTGCAAAACTTTGCCTTTCTTGCTTTTGTGGTCTCCCGCGATGACAACGACTTCGTCTCCCTTTTTTATACTTTTTGCCATAATTACAAAACCTCTGGGGCTAATGATATAATCTTCATGTATTTTTGCCTGAGCTCACGAGCAACAGGTCCGAAAATGCGGGTACCCTTGGGTGTTCCGTCATCGTTGACTATAACTACGGCATTTTCGTCAAACCTTAGGTAACTACCATCTCTTCGTCTCATTGGAGCACGAGTCCTAACAACAACAGCTCTTACCACGGTTCCTTTTTTGACAGAAGCTTCAGTAGAGCTTTCTTTAACGTGACAGACGATTATGTCACCGATGGAGGCGGTTTTTTTGTTCTGACCAATTCGTCGAATCATCCGGACTTTCTTAGCCCCGGTATTATCGGCCACCTCGAGTCTGCTTAGTAGTTGTATCATGGCTTAAATTTTAAACGACAGGAGCCTTTTCGATTATTTCAAGGACACGCCACCGCTTCATCTTGCTTAGGGGTCGTGTCGCTACAATACGAACCTTGTCCCCGACTTTAGAATCATTGCTTTCGTCATGTACGTGCACAGTCGTCTTTCGACGAATCTCCTTTTTGTAGAGAGGATGGGGAATCTTATATTCATAAACGACCTTAACAGACTTTTCACCCGTCTTCGATCTTACAACTCCGATTAGCTCTTTACGATTGTTTCTTGTGGATTCTACACTCATTTGAAAAGTATTTAATTTTCCTGGTTTTGGTGAAGCACGGTACGAATGCGCGCACGATCACGCCTGATGCTTTTGATCAAGTGGGGTTTTTCAACTTGCCCGGTTTGTTTTCGAACCTGCAAATGCAATAATTCGTCACCAAGTTCACGGTGTTTCTTCTGCAATTCCGCTTTGGAGAGCTCCTTGATTTCAGAAAATTTCATAGTACTAAAAAGTTTGAGCACGAGTAATCAGGCGACATCGGAAAGGAAGCTTGGCATCTGCCAAGCCAAGCGCTTCACGAGCAAGCGACAAGGAACAGCCGGCTATTTCGAACAAAACATGACCTGGCTTAATAACGGCAACCCAATGATCGACTGGTCCCTTTCCTTTTCCTTGCCTAGTTTCAGCAGGTTTTTTCGTAACGGGCTTGTGAGGAAAAACACGAATCCATACTTTTCCTTTCCTTTTTAAATGACGGTTGATTGCTACACGTGCAGATTCAATCTGGTTAGATGTCATTCTGCCTCGCGTTAAAGACTGTATTCCGAACTCCCCAAAAGAAACCGTGTTGCCGCGAGACGCAGTCCCGCGCACGCGTCCTTTGTGAACTTTGCGAAATTTCGTACGTGATGGAAGTAACTTTGGCATGATGAGTCGTAAGTTGGCGGATCAAAAAATCTTGTCTTCGTCTTTGAGGCAAATCCAGCATTTGATACCTATGATGCCATAGACGGTATTGGCTTCGACCAAACCATAATCAATATTTTCTCGTAGAGTGTGTAAGGGGACACGGCCCTCGCGCTGTTGTTCGGTCCGTGCGATGTCAGCACCAGCCAAGCGTCCGGCACATTGAATTCTAATCCCTTCCGCACCCATGGACATGGTGGTTTGGACTGCCTTTTTCATTGCTCTTCGAAACGCAATTCTGCGCTCAAGTTGCAGTGCAACGTTTTCCGCTACAAGAGAAGCAACAAGGTCAGGTTTTTTTATTTCCTGAATTTCAAGCCTCACGTCCTTACCGGTAACACGGTTCAAGGAATCTCTAAGGGAATCAAGTTCCTGTCCTTTACGTCCAATCACTATACCTGGCCGTGCCGTCCATATGGTGACTCGTGTTCTTGTGGAAGCTCTTTCTATAACGACACGCGGCACGGATGCAAAACGCAGTTTCTTTTCCAAAAAACCGCGTATAACGTTATCTTCAGCCAAAAACTTAGAATAATCGTTCTTGTTTGCATACCAACGCGCACTCCAGTTTCTACGAACTCCTAGCCTAAAACCAATTGGATTAACTTTCTGTCCCATAATAAATTAAGCTTCGTCTGTTAAGGTGATACGGAGATGGCTCATCCTTTTTTTGTAGGGGTGAGCAGAACCGCGTGCACATGGTCTAAAGCGCTTTAAAGCCGGCCCCTCTTCGACAATGGCTTCGCTGATGATCAAATCATCGGCGTTCAAATTAGAATTGTTTTCCGCGTTTGCCATTGCCGAGCGTAAGGTCTTACCCAAAAGACGAGCTGCTTTTCGGGGAATAAATTTTAAAATGGATACGCCCTCTGTTGCCTTCTTACCGGGGAGTATGCGAGCCACCTCTCTTGCCTTTTTGGGAGAGATTCTCATGTATTTGGAGTATGACTTGATTTCCATAGTCTACTTTTGGGTGTGAGGATTATGTGACTTGAAAGTTCGTGTAGCCGAAAACTCTCCCAACTTATGTCCAACCATGTTTTCGGTAACATAAACGGGAAGAAAGTTCTTACCGTTGTGTACTGTGAAATTAAGGCCAACGAAATCTGGAGTTATGGTTGAACGCCTAGACCAAGTTTTGATTGGTTTGCGATCGCCACTGGACTGTGCCTGGGAAACCTTCTTCATGAGATTAGAATCGACGAAGAAGCCTTTTTTTATAGATCTTGTCATGGAATAAAATTATTTGAGCCTTCTGCCGTTCCGGCGAACGAGGATTTGTGAATTGGATGGCTTGGATTTTTTTCTAGTAGGGAAACCCTTGGAGAGTTGGCCCCAAGGGGAGGAGGGATGACCTCCACCCGAGGTTCTGCCTTCTCCGCCGCCCATCGGATGATCGACGGGATTCATGGCTACACCACGAACACGAGGACGACGGCCTTTCCAGCGATTTCTTCCCGCTTTTCCAATAGTAGATTTTTGGTGACTGGCATTTCCTACGGAACCAATAGTCGCGCGGCAATTTTCCTTAACAAGGCGAATTTCTCCACTTGGCATCTTCAATGAAGCTTGCCCTCCGTCTATTGAAACCAAACGGACTTCAGAGCCAGCGGAGCGAGCAATGACCGCCCCAGCGCCAGGAAGCATTTCTACGCAATGGACCTTTGTGCCCATCGGAAGCATATTCAAAGGAAGACAATTTCCTGGCTCAAAATCGATTTTGTCATTTGAACTCAACACGGTGTCTCCGACATTGAGATCGGCCGGCGCCAAAATGTAGGCTTTTTCTCCATCGGAATACTCCAATAAAGCCAAATGGGCAGTACGATTAGGATCGTATTCGAAAGCAATCACAGTAGCTGTCTCGTCCAATCGCTGCCTGCGGAAATCAATTTGACGGTAAAGACGCTTATGGCCTCCGCCCCTGCGACGGGATGTTATTCTGCCGTATGCATTGCGACCCTTCTTGCGATGAACTCCTTTTGTCAAGGACTTTTCAGGGCGCTTATCGGACAGCTCAACCTTGTTCTTGAAGTAAAAACGGCCGGAGGGGGTAACTGGTTTTTGTTGTACTACTGGCATGAGTTTCTTCCTCTTATTAGGCCAAGTCAATGCTGTCGCCAGCTTGCAAGGTAATGACGGCTTTCTTAAAGCCACTGGTAAACCCCTGCTTGTTTCGACGGGTTCTATCCCTTTTGGCCTTGGGCTTTACATTTAGAACATTCACTTTCAATACTTTTACTCCGAAAGCATTTTCGACAGCGGTCTTAACATTGGTTCGTGAAGCACTGCTGGATACGATGAAGGAGTATTTGTTGAGGTTGGCGGAAAGCATAGTTGCCTTCTCCGTCAACAAGGCTTGATTTAATATGGAAACTGTTTCTTTCATGACTTGGGTTCCTCGTTACCAAATTTTGCAAGAATGACATCCAACCCCTTGAGGCTAAAGATGATTTGATCAGCCTGTACGATATCCAATGCGTTGAGATCTTGAGCTCTTCCCAAACGTGCATGGGATAAATTTCTGCCAGCAAGTCCGACTTGATCGGTGAAAGCATCCGAAATAACCAAAATTTTCTTGGACTCTGGTGCGATGGAAACAAGGAGTGACTTGAAGAGTTTTGTTTTAGGTTCAGCTACTGACCATTCTTCTATTAAAGAAATATTTTCTGCAGCTGCCTGATCGCAAAGTGCTCTTTCCATCGCCAAGTGCTTGATTTTCTTGTTAACCTTCTGGTTGTAAGAACGAGGTCTTGGACCAAAAGCTACTCCTCCACCACGACGCTGAATCGATCGCTTATCTCCGGCACGCCCAACTCCCAAACCTTTTTGTCTGTGAATTTTCTTACCGGAACCCGCGACTTCGGCTCGGGTTTTAGTGGAGGCATTGCCCTGCCTTTGGTTCGCATGTGTGGCTATTATAACCTGACGAAGAGCATCCTGACCTTTTCCTTCCTCCATAGTGGGAAAGTGTGGAACATCATGTTCGCTGGAAGAGGTACCGTCGGTCTTAAACAACTTGAATTTCATAATACTGTGCTTAGGAGGGGTTCTTGGATTTCTTCGCCACCCGCAGGGTAATGATAGAGCCCTTGTGACCAGGAACACTGCCTTTGACCAAAATCAGGTTCTTTTCGGCAAGTATTTTAACTACGGCAAGGTTTTGGGTCGTACGGCTGACGTCCCCCATGTGACCAGGCATCTTCTTGTTTTTGAAGACACGTCCAGGCCACTGGCAGAGTCCATATGAGCCCCCCCTGCGATGGAACATTGATCCGTGAGATGCAGGTCCACCCGCAAAATTCCAACGTTTAACTACACCCTGAAAGCCTCTGCCTTTTGTTTTGGAAACGACGTCGATCATTTTAACATCCTTGAAATGATCTACAGTGATTGCGTTTCCGCGCTCGAAATCATGTTCATCCGGGCACCTTATTTCTTGGGCAACCTGCTGTGCGTCAACACCAGCTTTCACAGCATGACCTTTGGAGCAATTGTTTGCTTTGTTGGGCGACTTCCCTTGCGGATTGTATCCGATTTGAATGGCTGAGTAACCATCCTTGTCAATTGTCTTGACCTGAAGGACGGGACATGGACCAGCTTCTATTATAGTGACCGGAACAAGATTATTGTCACTATCGTACACTTGGGTCATCCCAAGCTTTTTACCTAGTATTTGAAGTTTCATACTTTAAGCGGCAGGCGGCGAATGCCATTTGAGAACCTGCTTTAAAGGTTTTGTTTTGTTAAACGTTGATGTTAATTTCTACACCTGCCGGCAAATTGAGTTTCTTAAGTTCGTCGACGGTTTGTACAGTTGGTTCGATGATATCGATAAGTCGTTTGTGAGTTCGTAATTCAAATTGATCCATGGATTTCTTGTCCACGTGCGGTGACCGGTTGACTGTGTATCTCTCTATGCGCGTTGGCATGGGGATCGGTCCGGCAACACGAGCACCTGTGCGTTTAGCCGTATCGACGATATCTGATGCGGACTGATCAATGACCCGATAATCGAAGCCCCTGAGTTTAATTCGTATGCGTTGTCCGTTCATTATTAAGTACGAGCTGGTTCTCGAGATGATGTTTCAACAATTCCTTGAACAAGGCTTTGGGGTACTTGCTCGAAATGCGAGGGGGTCATGGAATAATCTGCTCTTCCCGAAGAGAGGGAGCGCATGTCAGTTGAATAACCAAACATATTTTCGAGCGGTACGAAAGCGTCTATAACGCAGACAGTACCTCTTGTTTCCATCCCCTGAATCTGGCCACGGCGACGATTGAGATCTCCCATCAATTCTCCCTGATATTCATCGGGAGTTGAAACTTCAACTTTCATGATTGGCTCCAATAAAATAGGAGAGGCTTTTTGCATAGCGTCCTTGAAAGCAAAAATTCCTGCCATTTTGAAAGCCATTTCAGATGAATCAACATCATGAAATGAACCGTCTAACAAAGTTACTTTAAAGTCTATAACGGGATAACCAGCAACAACCCCTCCTAACGCTGCTTCTTTAATTCCATCGAAGGTAGGTTTTATGAACTCCTTGGGTATCGCTCCACCAACGATTTTGTTTTCAATCTCAACGCCCTTTCCTTTTTCTTGCGGTTCAAGATTGATGACGGCATGACCATATTGGCCGCGACCACCAGATTGTCTGACGAATTTGCCTACGCCCTCGGAAGCGTTCAGCATGGTTTCGCGATAAGCGATTTGTGGCTTTCCTGCAGTTGCTTCGACTTTAAACTCACGAAATAAGCGGTCACGAATAATGTCGAGATGCAACTCACCCATCCCCGCAATAATCGTTTGACCTGTCTCCTCGTTCGTAGTCAAGGCAAAGGTCGGGTCTTCTTCCGCCAAACGTTGTAAGCCGATTCCCATCTTCTCTTGGTCAGCTTTGGTCGCCGGTTCGATGGACATGGATATGACTGGTTCGGGGAATGAGGGAGGCTCGAGCCGGATATCGAGGTCTCTGTCAGCTAAAGTGTCTCCGGTTACGACATCCTTTACTCCAATGAGCGCACAGATATCACCCGAGTAAGCGATTTCGATGTCCTCTCTGGCATCCGCCTTCATGATCATGAGCCTGGATACACGCTCGGTTTTCCGAGTGCGTGGGTTGTATAGGGGCGTTCCTTTTTTAAGAGTACCTTGGTAAATGCGGAAAAAGACCAATTTGCCTACGTAAGGATCGGTCATCAACTTAAAGGCTAATCCAGCTACTTTTGCAGAATCGTCGGGTTTGATCGCTGTTTCGACACCGTCCGAATCTTCACCCTTCATTGGAGGAAGATCAAGTGGGTTTGGGAGGTAGTCGACCACTGCGTCCATGAGCATTTGAACACCTTTGTTCTTAAATGCACTTCCGGGAATAACTCCTACGAACTTGAGGGAAAGTGTAGCTTTACGGATGGCGAGTTTGAGTTCGTCTTGAGAAATGTCCTCTCCGCCGAGGTACTTTTCTGCAATTTCGTCGTCAAAATCAGATACCGCCTCTATAAGAGACTCGCGGTATTCATCGGCCTGACTTTGGAGTTCGGAGGGGATTTCAACATAGTCGAATTTGACCCCGGATTCATCGCTTGCATCGTAAACACACGCTTTCATCTTGACGAGATCAATGAGGCCATTGAACTGGTCCTCGGCACCAATGGCCAGATAGAGAGGATGAGCATTTGCCCCAAGCTTGTCTCGCATTGTTTGGACCGCATTCAAGAAATCCGATCCCATCCGATCCATCTTGTTGATGAAAGCCAAGCGAGGGACGCTGTATTTGTCCATTTGCCGCCATACTGTCTCGGATTGTGGTTGCACGCCTTCGACAGAGGTGAAAACTGCAACAGCTCCATCAAGAACACGCAAGGAGCGCTCTACCTCAGCAGTGAAATCAACGTGACCAGGAGTATCGATAATATTAATACGATGATCGATTCCAGTGAAAGGACCGTCACTTGTGGTCCACCCGCATGATATTGCGGCTGAGGTTATGGTAATACCCCGTTCGCGTTCTTGCTCCATCCAATCGGTTACCGCGGCTCCCTCATGAACTTCGCCAATCTTGTGGATAACTCCTGAATAGAAAAGGACACGCTCGGTGCAAGTGGTTTTGCCAGCATCGATGTGTGCGGCTATTCCGATATTTCTGGTATGCTCAAGTACCGTTGGGCGCTCACTTGAATTAGCAGAAGAAAATTGACCGTCTTGGCTCATTTGAAAAAGAATAATTACCGCTTTACCAACGAAGGTGAGCGAATGCGCGATTGGCTTGAGCCATCTTGTGAGTTTCCTCGCGTTTTTTCACCACGGATCCAGTGTTGTTGTATGCGTCAATCAGTTCAGTGGCCAAGGACTCCGACATGGTTGATCCCTTACGGGCCGATGCCGCTTTTACAACCCAACGGAAAGCTAAACTCTGTTGACGCTCAAATGGGACTTCGATCGGTACTTGATAGGTTGCTCCGCCTACTCGACGACTCTTTACCTCGATTTTGGGACGGATGTTTTCCAATGCGCCAAGTACAAGTTCGACGGGATTTCCCTTTTCGAGCTTTTCCGCCATTTTTTCAATCGCACCGTATACGATACGCTGTGCGATTGATTTTTTACCGCTCTTCATGACTGAATTAACCAGTGTACTGATCAACGGACTCCCATGAAGAGGATCCGGTATTCCTGGTCGTTTGGTTGCTTTGCGTCGACGTGACATGGCTATTTCCTAGGTCGTTTTACTCCGTATTTGGAGCGGCTTCTCCTGCGCTTCTCAACACCTTGGCAATCCAAAGTGCCTCGCACAATGTGATAGCGAACACCATTCAAGTCCTTGACTCTGCCTCCACGAAGCAAAACGATACTGTGTTCTTGGAGGGTATGTCCCTCGTCGGGTATGTAAGCAATAACTTCATGGCCAGTCGTCAGGCGCACTTTGGCTACCTTGCGGATGGCGGAATTCGGTTTTTTAGGCGTTCTTGTGGTGACTTGCACACAGACGCCTCTGCGAAAAGGGCAAGCCTTTAGTGCAGGTGATTTGGTCTTGGCTTTTTGCAAGCGACGACCTTTGCGAACCAGTTGGTTAATCGTAGGCATGGAGTAGGAATTTAGGGAAAAACGATAAGTAGTAACGTGTATTTGATTTAGCTCAAGTCTTTTTTATCGCAAAATGATCTATGTATACCCGCTAGACAACTTCTTCCTGAGCTACTTCGGGTTTTCCGGAGCCAAGACTATCTATCTTGAGTCTACGCCACTTAGGTAGACCAGTGCCGGCAGGAATCAAGTGGCCCATGATGACGTTTTCCTTGAAACCTTTGAGTTCATCAACCTTCCCCAGCGTTGCTGCGTTGGTAAGAACCCGAGTGGTTTCCTGGAAAGAAGCTGCGGATATGAAACTGTCAGTCTCCAAAGAAGCCTTGGTTATTCCCAAAAGGATAGGCTCGCCTTCGGCTGGCTTTCCACCTTTCTCGGCAATCAGATCATTCGCATCCATAAAGGCGAATCTGTCGATTTGATCGCCCCAAAAGAAGTCCGTGTCGCCAGTATCGGTAATACGAACCTTGAAAAGCATTCGCGAAATGATGACCTCGAGGTGCTTGTCGCTGATGGTAACCCCTTGCAAACGATAAACCTTTTGAATTTCCTCAATGAGATACTCTTGGACGGCAGATGGTCCGAGTATCTCCAAGATTTCATGCGGATCCTTGGCGCCCTCCGTTATCAATTGCCCTTTCTGCGCAAAGTCGCCAGGCTGTACAAGAACATGCTTTCCGTGAGGGATAAGGTGTTCCTCCACTTGGCCAGATTCTTCGTTGGTGACCAGAAGCCTCTTTTTGGATCGAAGGGTACCCGCTTCGGATACAATTCCATCTATTTTCGCCATCTGTCCAACATTACCCTCTTTTGGTCTACGAGCCTCAAAGAGTTCTGCGACCCTCGGCAGTCCCCCCGTTATATCTTGGGTTTTAGACGCCTGTCTTGGAGTTTTGGCAATGATTGATCCTGCATCTATTTTGGTTCCTTCATCAACTGCAACCTGAGCTCCAGTTGGAACGGAATAAGTTGCCAAAGCGTTTCCACTGGAGTCCTTTACTATAACTTGGGGATGCAAGTCTTCTTTGTGCTCGATGACAACCATGGACCTACCTCCCGATGCATCTCTTTCGACTTTTGTCGTAACACTCGGAAGCATGTCTTCAAATGCGATTGTTCCTTTCTTTTCGGAAAGAATCGGAATATTGTAAGGGTCCCATTGGGCAAGTAGTGCTTCTTCTTCGGCCATATCGCCGTCTTTATAATGCAAGAGGGCACCGGCAGGGATAGGATAATCGTCAACTATCCGGTCATCGGCATCCAAAACTTGAATGGATCCTGTTTTATTCAGCGTCACTTGCTGCTGGCTTGCAAGAGTAACCAACCTGAGTCCCTTGAACTTAAGCTTACCGGCCTTACGAATGTTAATCACTGGATCTTCGCGACCAGCACTCGCAATACCTCCGATATGGAAGGTTCTCATGGTCAACTGCGTACCAGGTTCTCCAATCGATTGAGCCGCAATAATTCCAACGGAGGAGCCCTCCTTAACCAAACTATTTGTGGATGGGTCAATACCATACTCCAATGCAGTAAGACCATTCTTAATACGACTCGAAAGCGGGGACATCATGCGAACTCTCGTAATGCCAAGGGCGTCAATCTTTGAAGCAATTTCTTCGGTTACCAAAGCACCTGACGCAACTACTTTTTCGGATGGATTGGAAGGGTCATATACGTCGTCAGTCGAATACCTGCCGATTATCCTGTCTCGAAGAGGAACCACTTCATTGTCGCCCTCCATGATTGCTTTCTTAACCACGCCGTCTCTTCGTCCGTCATCCTTGCATACAATAATGCAATCCATCGCCACGTCACAGAGTTTTCTAGTCAAATAGCCGGCATCCGCTGTTTTCAAAGCCGTATCCGCCAAGCCCTTCCGAGCACCATGGGTCGACATAAAATATTCAAGGACAGAAAGTCCCTCGCGGAAGGAAGCAAGGATAGGTTGCTCGATAATCTCGCCGGAAGGTTTGGCCATCAACCCACGCATTCCGCATAATTGCCGTACTTGCTGACGGTTACCTCGTGCTCCGGAGTCCATCATGAGATATACAGGATTAATGGTATCTTTGCCCAAATTGTGTTCCAATGACTTGAAAACCTCTTTGGCAATGTCGTCGGTGGCAGTTGTCCAAACATCGATGATTTTGTTGTGGCGCTCACCGCGGGTAATGATTCCTTTCTTGAACTGATCCTCGATCTTGTCGATTTCCTTACGAGCAACAGAGATCCTCTTTTTCTTTTCGGAAGGAATAATCATGTCGAAAATTCCTATCGAAATTCCTGCTTTCGTCGCCATGTCGAACCCAAGTTCCTTGAGGCGGTCAAGAGACTCGATTGTTTCTTCTTTTCCTTTGAGCTTGAAGGTCTCGAGAATGAGATTCCCCAAATCACCCTTTAGTGCAGGTTGGTTGAAAAAACCAAGTTCATCTGGCCAAATTGTGTTGAATAGGACACGTCCGACTGTAGTTCTGATAACAGTTCTCTTGGTAATTCCATACAAGGTTTCATGACCTTTGTCGGGATTCTTAAGATTGATCCAGTCATGAAGGTGAAGAACGCCTTCCTGAAGTGCCCCCAGAGCTTCCTCCAAAGAACCAATCAAAGGGCATTTATCGTCTGGGTTGGACTCGCCGGATTTGGGGTTCATGGTAAGAAAGTATGAACCTAGAACAATGTCTTGAGAAGGGGTCAGGATTGGCTTTCCGCTTGAGGGAGAGAATATGTTATGTGTCGCCATCATCAAAAGCTTTGCTTCCATGATCGCTTCTACCGACAACGGGACGTGAACGGCCATTTGGTCTCCATCAAAATCTGCATTATAAGCCGTACAAACCAATGGATGAACTCGTATTGCGTTTCCTTCAATCAGAACTGGTTCAAAAGCCTGAATGGACAAGCGGTGAAGGGTGGGAGCCCGATTAAGAAGAACGGGGTGCCCTTTGGTTACCTCCTCTAAAATGTCCCAAACTTCAGGAGATCTGCTTTCGATCATTTTACGGGCACCGCGGACGGTATGAACAAAACCAAGTTCCTTAAGGCGACGAATGATAAACGGCTCAAAAAGAATAAGGGCCATTTTCTTGGGCAATCCGCATTGGTGCAATTTAAGTTCGGGGCCAATAACAATTACCGATCTACCAGAATAATCGACGCGCTTACCCAATAAATTTTGCCGAAAACGACCCTGTTTGCCTTTCAGCATATCACTGAGTGACTTGAGGGCTCGATTGCCGGATCCAGTTATGGCGCGACCGTGCCTGCCATTGTCAAAAAGTGCATCCACGGCTTCCTGAAGCATGCGTTTTTCGTTATGGATTATGACGTCCGGAGTCTTCAGTTGGAGAAGATTCTTCAGGCGGTTGTTTCGGTTAATCACACGCCTGTACAAGTCGTTGAGGTCACTCGTTGCAAAACGACCGCCCTCCAAAGGAACCAAGGGGCGCAGATCCGGTGGAATCACCGGTATGGAATCCAAGACCATCCACTCGGGAGAAGCACCGGAATTGATGAACCCTTGAATGACTTTCAGACGACTGGACAGTTTCTTTTTAATCTGCTTTGACTTGGTATCATGAACTTGATCGTAGAGATCCTCTAGCTCTTCTTCCAAATTGATGCGGCCAAGGACGTCGCGGACAGCCTCTGCTCCCATTTTTGCTTCGAAATCATCGCCAAATTCATCTTGTGCTTCGCGAAATTCTTTATCGGAAAGCAATTGTTTTTCCTCCAGAGGAGTGCTACCAGGATCTGTAACCATATACTGCTCGTAATAGAGAACTCTTTCCAAGCTCTTTGCCGTCATATTGAGCAATAGACCCAAGCGGCTCGGCATACTCTTTAGGAACCAAATGTGCGAAACGGGGACGGCAAGTTCAATATGACCCATGCGATCTCGTCGGACGCGAGATACGGTAACCTCGACTCCACATCGGTCACAAATAACGTCTTTGTATTTGATGCGCTTATATTTACCGCAGGCACATTCATAGTCTCTAACCGGACCGAATATCTTCTGACAAAACAAACCTCCTGGTTCTGGTTTGAAAGTACGGTAATTAATGGTTTCAGGGTTCTTGACCTCACCTTTGGACCAAGAACGGATGACATCCGGAGAGGCTACCGTGATTGACACGCGGTCCATGGGTCCAACTTCTACACCTAATGCTTCGCTAACTGCTTCTACGCTCATATTTTGCCTTATGGTAAATTGTATAAATAAGTTGTTCGGGAAATCAGAGTGAATCAGCACCAAGGACCCTGATGTCCAAGCACAGACTCTGCATTTCTTTCATGAGAACGTTAAATGATTGAGGAGTACCAGCTTGTAAAGAATTGTCTCCCTTGACCAATGATTCATATATTTTGGTTCTTCCAGCTACGTCATCCGATTTAACCGTCAGAATTTCCTGAAGGGTGTAAGCCGCTCCGTACGCCTCAAGCGCCCAAACCTCCATCTCCCCAAATCTCTGACCTCCATATTGCGCCTTCCCTCCAAGGGGTTGTTGCGTGATCAAACTGTAAGGGCCAACAGCACGGGCATGTATCTTACTTGAAACCAAATGATTTAGCTTCAGCATATACATGTAGCCTACGACGATTTTTTGGTAAAAAGGTTCTCCCGTACAACCGTCGTAAAGAACTGATTTTCCGGTATCAGGAAGCTTAGCTTCCTTGAGGTACTCTTGGATCCGGTTTTCTGAGATGCCGTCAAAGATTGGAGTTGCAACCTTAAGTCCCAATTTCTTGCAAGCCCAACCCATATGAGTTTCCAAAACCTGGCCAACGTTCATTCGACTTGGAACACCCAGAGGGTTTAAGCAAATTTCGATTGGTGTTCCGTCGGGAAGGAAAGGCATGTCCTCTTCGGCAACTATCTTGGCAACAACGCCTTTGTTGCCATGGCGACCTGCCATCTTATCGCCAACGCGCATCTTTTGTTTTTTGGCTACGAAGACTCGGACGTTCTTTATTGCCCCTTGGTTGATTGAATCACCTTGTTCAATGGCTTCTATCTTACGGTCACGATCATCTTCGAGATCCTTGAACTTTGATTCATAGCTTTCGATGATTTCAAAAACTTTGATTCGAACCGGGGAAGGTGGAATTTCAATATACCTGTGAACCGAAGCAAGTCGACGCAACAGCGTCTTGGTTATTTTTCGATTCGATGGAATGATAATGTCTCCGGTCTCAACGTTTGTTACGTTCAGGGGTATTTTCTCGCCCAACAAAATGTTGGACAAAGATTCAGTCAATTGAGCCCGAAGTTCCTCGGTTTGATTACGGAAATCCTCCTTGATCTGCTTCATTTGGCGACGGAAATCCGATGGAGAAAGTTTTTCCTGTTCGGCATCCGTTCGGCTGGAAACTTTAATGTCCATGACAATTCCTTGGGTTCCGGAAGGAACCTTCAGGGAACTATCTTTAACATCAGCGGCTTTCTCTCCAAAGATAGCACGCAACAATTTCTCCTCAGGTGCAAGATCCGTTTCGCTCTTAGGCGTAATTTTACCCACCAAAATGTCGCTTGGTCTCACTTCCGCACCAATCCGAACGACTCCCAGGTGATCAAGGTTTCTTAGTGCTTCCTCTCCGGCGTTCGGTATATCTCGAGTTATCTCTTCGGGTCCCAACTTTGTATCGCGAGCCGTAACCTCAAATTCTTCAATGTGAATCGAAGTGTAGATGTCGTCCTTGATCATTTTTTCCGAGATCAGAATAGCATCTTCGAAATTATAACCCTTCCAGGGCATGAAAGCCACGAGAATATTGCGACCCAAGGCAAGTTCGCCGGAATCAGTGCAAGCGCCATCGGCAAGAGCTTGGCCTACTTTTACTTTGTCTCCCTTGCGGACGATAGGCTTTTGGTTGAAACAAGTTCCGGCATTCGAACGAAGGAACTTTCGTAGATCGTAACAGTAAATTCCACGCTTATGATCGTTTCTGGGTTCCTTTAGAAAACGGGGGGGGAGGGTACCGTCATCAGAAACGACAACACGCATACCGTCGGCGAGCGCAACGATTCCTTCCGAATCCGACACGGTTACCGTCCTTGAATCTTCCGCTACCTTTTTTTCAATACCCGTACCCACCAACGGTGATTCGGATTGTAACAAAGGGACTGCCTGTCTTTGCATGTTCGCACCCATAAGAGCACGGTTGGCATCATCGTGTTCAAGAAAGGGAATGAGACCGGCTGCCACGGATACGACCTGCTTGGGAGAAACATCCATGTACTCCACCTCCTTAGGATCATATTCACCAACTTGATCTCGATATCGACAAGTGACGCGACCAGTCAATTTTCCAGAGGAAGGGTCAATCTCGCAATTTGCTTGAGCGATTAAGAACCTTTCTTCCTCAAAAGCATTGAGGTATTGAACATTCTTTGGGTTTTTGTCGACGACGCCATTTTTGACAGGGTGATAAGGAGACTGAAGGAAGCCGAACTCATCAATCCTAGCATATGTAGCAAGGGTATTTATGAGTCCGATATTTGGACCTTCCGGAGTCTCAATTGGACAAATACGGCCGTAATGCGTAGGGTGTACGTCACGAACCTCAAAGCCCGCCCTCTCTCTGTTCAGTCCACCGGGTCCAAGAGCCGAAAGTCGGCGCTTGTGCGTAAGTTCTGCCAAAGGATTGATTTGGTCTTTGAATTGACTCAATTGGCTACGAGCGAAGAAGTCTCTCACAACCGTGGTCAAAGCTTTCGGGTTAATAAGCTTGCCCGGAGTAAGCGATTCGACACCTTGATCGTAAAGCGTCATACGCTCTCGAACCACCCGTTCCGTTCTGGCTAATCCACTCCGGCAAACATTTGCCAAAAGTTCACCGACCGTACGGACTCGTCGATTTCCCAAGTGGTCGATGTCATCAATACCCATGTCGAAAATAGAACCAGCGTCCTCGCGAGCTTTCTGTTCATTACTCTTGCCGCGCTTCAAGTCGGTAAGCTTGCGAGTAGCCGCTACCAAATCTTCTACGGTGGTGATTCTGACGTCGAGAGGAGTATCGAGATTAAGCTTCAGGTTGAGCATGTGTCGACCAACCTTAGCCAAGTCATAGCGCTTGGAATCAAGAAACAATCTTTTGATTAAAGCTTCGGCATTCGTGCTGTCGGGTGGCTCGCCGGGTCGCAGTTTCTTGTAAATTTCCTTAAGAGCTTCGTCTTTGTTTTTGGTCGTATCCTTCTTGAGGCAACGAATGATGGCACCTTCGTCTACTGAGGTGTCAATGGCGCGAAGCTTGGTCTCTCCTGCCTTCTGAAATGCACGAAGATAAGTTTTAGTCAAAGGCTCAAAAGCTTTTGCCAGGACTGCACCTTTTGCACGGTCGAACATAGGCTCGACCAATACGTAATTGGATACGTTGTCTTTCTTTAACAAATCTTCAATCGACAGAGTGTCTATGTCATAAAAAAGCTCAATGATCTTTTGATCGGAATCTTTATCTTTGTCGGGATCCCAATCCAAGAGCGCCCGCAAAAAAGTGGTAATGAGGAACTTGCGACGACGGCGACGGCGATCCAAATATACATAGAGCAAATCATGTTGGTCGAACTGAGCTTCTATCCAAGTACCTCGATCGGGAATGATTCTAAATCCATGCAAAGTTTTGCCACTAGTATGAGTGGATTCCTCGAAACTTACGCCAGGCGAGCGGTGAAGTTGACTGACAACGACCCGTTCGGCACCGTTAATGATAAAGGATCCTCTTTCGGTGACAGTAGGAAGTTCGCCCATAAAAATCTCTTCCTCGCTGTAAAAGGGTTTGCTTTGACCTTCGACCTCAAGGCGCAACCTTAGCTTAACCTGAAGTGGAGCTGCATATGTACAGTTTTGATCAATACAGTCCATCTCCGTAAGCTTGGAGTCGCCCACCGAATAACTGACGTATTCAAGACGGGATTTTTCATCATAACTAAGTATGGGAAAAACTTCCTTGAATACAGCCTCCAACCCAGCTTGCTTGCGATGTGTTGCGGGTACGTCCCGTTGCAAAAAATCATGAAAGGAATCAACTTGATTTTGAATCAAGTTCGGGGGATCAATGACTTCGGATAGTTTTCCGAAATTTAGTCTTTTTTTTGAATCCATGACGATTTTATCTGAATTGGAGAGGGTTAGAAAGAAACTGAAAAAGCCGCAGGCTGACTAGCAACCATACGGCTTAGTTAAAATTTAGAGGGAAAAGAAAAGAAACATTACTTAATTTCAGCTTTGGCTCCAGCAGCTTCGAGCTTCTTGGATACCTCTTCTGCTTCATCTTTGGAAACACCTTCTTTTACTGGTTTGGGTGCTCCTTCGACAAGTTCTTTTGCTTCCTTAAGTCCAAGTCCGGTGATAGCTCGGACTTCCTTGATGACGGCGATTTTGTTGCCGCCAAATTCGGTAAGAACAACATCGAATTCACTCTTTTCTTCAGATGCTGAGGCAGCGTCTCCCCCTCCTGCTGGTGCAGCTACCGCGACGGCAGCTGGTGCGGCGGCGCTAACTCCCCATTTCTCTTCGAGTTCCTTGACGAGATCCGCTATCTCAATTACGGATTGGCCGCTGAGCCAATCTACTACTTGTTCTTTTGTTATGTCTGACATTTTTAATATACCTCCTTGCCTGAATATGATTAGTTCCTATCGGAGTTTAAGGGCTAAACCCCTAATTTCTTCTAGGTTGGTGGTTGTTATTTTATTTTTTCGGACAGGTTTGTCCTCAAAAGTTTTATGAAAATTAGTTTTTGTCTTGTTTTGCTTTGAGCACGGTTACCAAACCACGCGATGGTGCACTGAGAACTCCGACGAGTTGAGTCGCCGAAGTATTGAATAATGAAAGAAGCTGCGAACGCAGACCTTCAAGCCCTGGTAACTTGGATAGCTTTTTTACCTCTTCGGCTGTAAGTAAACGATCTCCAAGGGTACCAGCCTTAACCGGAACTTTTTTGGTGTCCTTGAAGTACAAGTCAAGTGCCTTAGCAACTGCAGATGCGTCGTCCCCCCCTATAACAATGGCTGTATGCCCTGT
>TARA_B100001057_G_scaffold501273_1_pt1 | contig 28735 bp, 25 predicted proteins | sample TARA_B100001057 | Tara Oceans TARA_B100001057 (sample SAMEA2621839) | marine metagenome | biome: marine biome (ENVO:00000447); feature: surface water layer (ENVO:00002042); material: "saline water (ENVO:00002010), including plankton (ENVO:xxxxxxxx)" | depth 5 m
GCAGTAAGTAAACAGGCATACGAAGAAGTTCGGTCAGATAATCATCCAATCATTTTTCTGAGCGGAAAGGATATTATTAATATATTACTAGAAAAAGGTATTAATAACTTTAAGACATTAGATCAATATTTAACTGAAAATTATAAAAAAGGTTCGAAATAAGGACCCTAAGGCCCACAAATAATAAACCCACTCAAATGAGTGGGTTTATTATTTACATATTATTTTTATTTAATCTATATTTTAGAAAATGAAATATTTTTTTTGAAATTACGACCCATAATAGAAATAATATAAGTTCCTATTTTAATTTTTGAAGTATTAATTTCAATATTTGTATTGCCTTTATTTATAAATCCAGAAAATAATGAAGAAATCTCCCTTCCTTGTAAATCAAGAATTTTAATATTTACAAAGTCATCAGAGGATAAATACAAAGATAATTTGGCTTGATTACTACATGGATTAGGAAATAAATCAACTGTACTGTTATCTAAAATTTGATTTGATAAAGAAATAGAACTGATAGCTGCTAATCCATTTGAAATATAATGACCGTCTCCTAACTCCCACTCAATATCTAAATCAATTTGTTTGTTAATATCTTCACTCCAGTACTTCAATACAATTTTCTCTTCCTGTAACATTCCATCTTTTTCATCAGTGTAAATATCGTTTTCCCAAATAATTAAAGACATAGAAGTATTATCATAAACTGATGAACCAACTAAATTCCCATAACTATCAAAGGCAACAATTTCAGAGGAGTGTGTGGGTTCAAAATCCCAGGAATTTTCTGGAATTGCAATAACCATATTAGTTGATGTTTTGTTTATATTATCATGAAAATTAGATTTTAAAATGGGAGTAAGACCGTATCTAGCATTAAAGCCATCGATATAAAGTTCTGTTGTCATTTCTAAAGACTGATATAATGCATTATTAATATATCCAAGCGCTCCATCAGTAAAGTAACCTTGGTTATTCCATATATTTTCAACTAAATAATTTAAACCCGTCGAATTATCATATATAAACATTTTTAATTCTTCACCATTCATTAAACCAAAGCCATCTTCTATATTTCCCCAAATCGTTAAAGCTGCAGGGGGCATAGTCTCATCCCATATTAAAAAACCTGCACATAACCACTTGTTTTCTCCTCTATAAAATACTCCCATTTTATCTCCACTAGAAATAAAATCTTGATCTAAGGAAATTTCATTTTGATTTAAATTTATCATCATTGTTGCGTTCCCCCCTGTTGTTTGCAATGACAGTGGATCATTTGAATCAGGCCAAACTAAAGGCAAATGATAATGTTCAAAATTATTAGGCAAATAAGTAAACTCACTAGGAGATGACATTTTGATTAAATAACCTTGGCCAGGGTGCATTGTTTGAATACTATTTAGGTTATACTCTGGCCAAAATACATTACCATAAGAATCTTTCATTATTATTATATCATCTCTAATATCAACGTAATCATTTGAAACTACTTGTAAAACATCCATCGGGTTATTTCTTAAATAACCTAAAAAACTCCAACCTTCATCTAAATTAATTATACGATCTTCAGGATTTATTGAATTACCAAAAAAATCTAAAGTTGAATTAAATGTCATTTTTGACATGTACGCTTTTCCTAATTCAATATTTTCAATTTGATTTAATCCAATTGTTGGCCAATACACGTTTCCCTGATCATCTTTTGTAACTAATAATGAAGAACTAACTGGGGACATAACATTTTCAATATTAGGTTCTTCTAAAATAAGATTTGATGAAAAAATATTCCAGCCTTGAACTAAATCAATTGTTTGAACTTCAGACCCCTCTATTTCATCACAAACATCATTTTGATTTAGATCATTATTACAGTTACCAAAACAATCATAATAATCTTCTGTAAAAATACATGAACCATCATCATCTGAAGCTATATTGTCAAAGTTGCAAGCTAAAGGATCGGTGCATCCTAAATACACACATTGTTCATTATAAAAAATAGCATCAACACATATTGAGTAGTTATCAGCATTTATGTCATTACATCCACCTAAAACTACACAAGACCCATCATCTTCAGTTGCATTTGAATTATAATTTGTAGCCTCTTCACAAGTACATCCCAATGAATTATTTTCATATTCACAAAATTCATTAAAATATATGTCTCCAGAACAAAAGTTGTTTGAGGAGGGATCTGAACAAGCATTGACAATATAACATAACTGATCTATAACCATTACACTTCCATAATCACAATCACAAGAGCTATTATACTCACATAATGAATTGTCACTTTCAGTAGCTTCAACACTGTAATTTGATGCTAAAATATCAGTACAACCAACTATTTCAAACTCATTACAAATGCCATCATTATCTGAGTCGATTATACAATTACCTTCACAATCATAGCTATTTTCTGCATATATACATAATTCGTTATTTACAACGTTAATATTTTCATTATAATTACAAGCAATAATATCATCGCAGCCTATAATAGACTGAACACAAGAACCATCATCTTCAGTAGCTAAAGGATCATAATTTGCTGCTTCTTGAGATGTACATCCATAATTAGGAATTATACATGAATTATCTTCTTCTGTCGCTAAAATATTATAATTATATGCTGAAGAATCAGTACACCCATATACTTCAAGTTCATCGCATATACTATCATCATCCATATCATTTAAACATGAATCATCACAATCATAATACAGCTCAGCATAATCACACGAACCATCACTTGTATTCGCATTAAAATCATAATTACATGCGCTTGTATCTGTACAGCCATAAATAGGATATATACAAACTAAGTTTTGATAATTAACTAAATTATTTATGTACGAAAGAGGTGACCAAACAGAAAAGTTATTGTTATAATTTAAAGCATTTTGATCCTCACAACCTTGTAAAGAATTATCTGGAATACCATCTAAGTTATCATCAATATCATCATAGAAACAAGACCCATCATCATCAAAACCATCTGGTAAAATAAAAATTGGAAAACCAGTACTAAAATCAAACCCACAAGCACTTGACTCTTCACAAAAATAATTTAAAGCCATAGGATCTGCGCATCCAAAAAATTCGCTTTCATCACATACACCATCTCCATCAGTATCATTAATACATTCTCCATCACAGTTATAATGGATTTGAGCATAATCACAAGAACCATCATCATCATCTACTGTTGGATCAAAATTACAAGCAAACATATCTGTACATCCTCCGTAAACACATGCTTCATTGTAAAAAACAGAACCACATTCAGAGTAATTAAGCGCATCGATATCACTACATCCACCTATTATAATGCAATTTCCATCATCAATAGTAGCAGTAGTATTAAAGTTATAAGCTAAAGAACATGTGCAGCCCAAAACTTCTTCATCATATATACAATTTTCATTAAAATAAGCATCAGCGCTACAGTAATTACTAGCTTGCTCATCAGAACAAGCATTAATGACGTAACAAAGACCAGGGGATGGTTCATAAGCAACTCCATAGTCACATTCACATTGGCTAAGTGAAACAAGTGGAAGAAAAATAAAAATTAAATTAAAGAGTCTTAACAAAATAAAAAACTATATCATAAAGATACAATAAGTTTTGATGGATTTTTTTAATATAATCCTAATTATTTACAAAATAATTTTAATAGTTTCTTTACTCAACCCATCGATTAAAACAACATTATATATCCCTTTAGGTAATAAATCAGGACTTAAAATGGTTTTATTAACATTTTTTTTGTCAAACAATAATTTTCCTGAAATATCATAAATAGAAACATTACAAATTGAAGATTCTATAACAATAGCCCCATCATTTTTAATAATATTAATAGAATTTGATAAAGTAGAAACATCTAAATTACTATTATTAAAACTTGAATTGCTAAGCTCTATAATCTCATTTGGTGGTTGACTTGGCCAAGAGTTTCCATTAGTAGCCAAATAGATTTTACCATCTGGGCTTACACATATGTCTCTCAATCTCCCCCACTCATAATTAAAAAACTCTGTTTGATTTATTACTTGAGTTCCATCTTCTGAAAATTCAAATCTAACAAGCATTTTATCTTTTAAAACAGTCATTAAAAGTGTATTTTGAAATTCTGGTATTGCTGGATGATCATACCAAATAATATCAGATGGAGCAATTGTTGGAGTCCAATTAACTAACGGTTCAACCACATTATTTTCAATACAAAAAGCTTGTTCTGAAAGCCCATCACAAAAACCATTAACATTAGGCCAACCATAATTTCTATTTGGCTCAAGAATATTTAACTCATCATCATTTTGCGGGCCATGCTCAGAACTATATATAATACCACTAGGAGCAACTTCTAAACCTTGAGCATTTCTATGCCCCCAAGACCAAACATAAGAACCAGAAATAGGATTATCAAAAGGGACTCCACCAAAGTTTTCTTCTGAAATATCAATTCTTAATGTTTTACCGGTCAAAACATTTTGATTTTGAGAATCAGATTGATTTTGAGCATCTCCAGTTGTCATTAGTAATGTATTGTCATCTAAAGCATGAATTCTAGATCCATTATGAGTGCTGTAACCAGTAATACCATTAATTAAAATTTGTTCACCTTCTAAAACATCTTCAATAGAGTTATATGTAAATGCTGATAATCGTTCTTTTATATTCCAGTCCTGATAATATGTGTAGACAATAAAAACTAGATTGTTTTCAGAAAAATTAGGATGAAATTCCATACCTAACATTCCTGACTCTGACTCAGTTGTAACATTAGATGATAAATTAAGAATTACATGTTTTTCACCTGTTTCAACATTTACTCTACTGACAATTCCAGCTCTTTCAGTGATCCATATATAATTTTGTATTCCATTAGAATCTGGACCCCACTTAATTTCCCAAGGAACATCTAGATTACCTATAACTTCACGAACTTCTAATTCAGTATCACCAACTTGTACTGTTTCTTGACAAAAAACAAAAAGTGGTAATAAGAAAAATATAATTAAATAAGTATTTTTTTTCATTGTATATATGTTTTAAATTTTTGGTTTATGAATTTTTTTTACACTTCCGTCATCATAAATATATAAGAAAATTGTTGAATTAGAAGAAGGGGCTACATTTTGACCTAATATATTTATTACCTTAATGACTTTGACAACTTGATTATCTATATCAGTAATATTAGAGTTGTCACCGCAAGAATATTGACAATCTTCTAAAGTTTCAAAGGGAACTACGCCTCCACAGCCTCCCCATATAAACGAATCACACGTTTCAGTTTCTTGATTAAAATAATATCTAAAAAATGCACCATCACATTCACCTACCTCAGGCATAGCCAAACATGGATCACATGCTAGTTCAGTACAGGATAAAATTCCATCTTCACAGAAACAAGAGTTACAATAATTTAATCCAGCATCAAAACCTGACCATCCACTTTGAACTGTCTGACCATTTGATAAAGAACAATCTAACAACTCTAACTCATCACAAATACCATCATCATCTTCATCATTTAAACAATTACCACTACAATCATAATATTGCTCAGGATAAATACATGACCCATCATTAATATTAGCTGTAATACTAAAATTACATGCAGTTGAATCAGTACAACCTAAAATATCTTCAAATTCACATTGCTCATATTTAAAAGAATAAAAACCATCAGGAGCTGTTATAGGTCGAACTTGTTCTTTTCCACTATTAGCAACTGCAGAAACATAATATTCAATAGTAGATAAATCATCAAAAGTCATAGTCACGTTCCAATTATCTCCACTATTATTTTGCATAGAAACACTATTAAAATTTGACTCACCTTCAATTCGATAATTAAAATTCACCTCACTAATACCTGATTTATGCTTAACTAATGTTTGAAAACCAACATAAGGTGATTCATCTACACAAGTATCATCAATTTGTTTAAATGAAATTAGTAAAGGATCATTAACTCCAACAGAGTGAGTAATACAATGAATTGCTCCGCTCAATGAAATGATGTTGCTTCCTGAGTTGTCACAGTCAATTCCCACTATATTATATCCAGGCAAAGCTTCTTCATATATTCTCTGAGCTATAGTATCATACTCCTCTCTATAAAATGGAACAAGTAAAGTTTTATTTACAAAAACAGAATTTGTATATGTTCTATAATATCCATCAGTTTGATTACCAGGTTGAGACCCTGGATAAGCCCCACTTGTACTTGGGGGACTAGGTATTCTTATAACTTTAAACGGAGTGCCATATTTAGTAGTAAAGTTATCTAAAATATACTGTAAATTTTCTTCAATTTGAGGGCCATCTGATAATCCTTCAGGGTATTCTGCAACAAGTAAAGTTTCCTCATTTAATAACTTCATATGCATATCAATATGATGAATAGCATCAAATGGAAGTTCTTCCATTTTTATATAGTTATTTATACCCATGAACTGATTCATTATATTATCAATTTCTTCCTCCGTATGATTTGGATAAAAAACACCTCCATAAGGACCTGTTCCATCATTTTCATCCAAAACTAAATTTGAAGAAAAGGCAGTACCAAAACCATCACTCATAAAATTACCACCTGTAGCTACAATTTGATATGGATACTCTGATGTCTGAAATAAATTAATATTCAAAAAATCTGAAAGAGCCTCTGGAAAAACATCATCACTAGGTCGGGGTCTGTTATATATCCAATCAACTAAATAAATTGAATCAACATCATTTTTATATACTGTATTTTGTCCATAATCACGCATCCATATACTATTTGTACTTACGTTTAAATACTCTACATTTTCAGTATTTACATTGTTAGCTAATAAATAAGAGTTAACACTTGATGGATTGTCACAAGCTATAATTACTTTACACTCCTCAACAGAGTTTCTGACTATTTCAGTCAATATAGGCTCAAACCCTTCCCATGCAATAGTTAACGCTTGTATTTCTTCCCATTCTGCCATTGTTCTAACAGGAAAATTAGGTGGAGAAGTGAAAATATCTGAATTAATTTTTGAATTAAAAGAATTAAAATATTGATTTAAATTTTTCTTTTCTTCAGTTGTAATATTTTTTGGTAGTACTGATGAATTTTGTGAAAAAGAAAAAAAGAAAAAAAATAAAAAAAATAAAAAATGCTTCATATTTAAAAATTTGAGTAAATATATTTAATAAATTAATATCTTTCTATGAAAAACATCCTCAAAATTTTCGTTTTTTAAATGAACTATATATGGTCCTGATGATAAATATGTAGCATCAATTACATTACGTTTATAATCAATTTCTATATTTGAAAATTCTAATTTTCCAATTGTGTTGTAAATACTAGCATAATATTTTCTAGAATCATCCAAATTATTAATATCTAAAGTTTTAGAGATAGGATTAAAATTTAATGATATGTTATTATGTTCAATGTCATTGACTGAAATTTCTTCAATATTTGTAACAGTTATTAGCTCAGTGTCTTGAGAGACACCACAATTAGATTCATCTAGTACATCAAGAGTAACTAAATAAGTACCTGGAGAATCATATTGATGATTTGGATTAGATGAATAAGAATATGATCCATCACCAAAATCCCAATAAAACTGTGTGCCAAATGAATTATTTGAAAAGTTAACATTTAGTCCAGTTTGTGTAATAGTTCCTATCTGGGCTTCCACACCTGACTCAAAACTATTTGATTTTAAAAATAAAGCAGAATCAAATTGATCATCAGAACCATCAGCTATTGTTATTCTTAATCTATACAAAACACCTTGTTTGATTTCTTTATGAATATTGATTGGAGACGTAAATCCATCATATTGAATATTATCACCATCAGAATTATCAAAATAATAATCTGAATTTGCTAAAGCGTTAACATTATTAATTGAAATGGGAATTTCTGAATTTGGGATAAGTGCTATATTTTGAGGAATTTGAGAAACTGAGGGATCAAAGTCACCAACTTGTGACTCATATGGTTCAGAAATAAAAAAACCGAAGACATCATTGAACCATGAATTAACATATTCAGGATACTCTTCAGATGCAAAAATAAACTGACATGCTAACAAATTATCAGAAGAAGCAATGAAATCAAACTCAATAGTACAAGCGTCAAATGTAATTAAATTTGAACTCAAAGAATTAAGCACTACATCACCAGAAGATCCATGGCTTCCACTTGCACAAGTGCTATTATTTGGGCCAACAGCATAATTAACATTGCCAGTCGAAAGTATAATACCTTGAGTAATACCAAAATCATTTCCAGAATACGAAAATCCACCCACAGAGCCAGGTGAAGCAATTATATTTAAGTCATAAATATCAACACAAAAACCAAATAAATTTTCCACTATATAAGATTCAATTTGATTAAAAGGAATTTCATTTACTTCAAGCAGAGAAGCGCTCCTTAAAGTATTCTCATCACTAAATTCAGCAACCCTTTTTTGAGAAAAAAGAGTTGTTACAAAAACAATAAAGAAAATAAATATTTTATATGTGTAAATCATATATTAATTTTACTTTGATATATTGTATACAATAATTGTTCCAAAATACTTTTTTTTTAAAATTTGTAGAAGTATTCATTTAAAACATAAATATTAGTTAAATTTATCAAATATACCAAAAACAAAATGTTATATCAATTTTTATTAATATTGACATTAATGAGTTACAATGTCTTTTCTCAAAATATTGAACTCATAGAATCATTCATTGGATACCAAGAAGATTCTGAAATAATATCTTTTACTCCTAATAATAGAATAATTTTAAGTGGAGATTACAACGGTAATATTAATCTATGGGATCTTAAATTTCAAACACTGATTAAAACTATAGAAGCGCATAAAAAACCAATAAATAATATTAAATTTTCTGAAAATGGGAAAAAATTTGCAACATGTTCTTTAGATTCTTGTGTTAAAATTTGGGACTTCAATTCCGGAAAAATTATTGACTCTGTTAAATTAAAAACAATACCTAAAATTGCAATATTTAATAAAAAAGAAAATGGCTACTTAATCTTTACAAACGATGGAAAAATATTAGAGAAAAGATTTAGAAGTAGAACAATAACTAAAAAATTTAATGCTGAAAATAATTCAAATTTTTTAGATGCAATTTTATCTCACAACAAAGAGAGTATAATTACATGTGACAAGCAATCAATAAAAATGAAAAACTATAAATCTGGAAAAACACAGTGGGAAGTTTTTCATCCTGAAAAAAATATTTTCAATAAAGTTCAGATTCATTCTAAAGATACTTTAATTTCATGGAGCAAAAATGGTGATATTAACTTTTGGAAATTAAAAAAAGATAATCCGTTAATAGAAATAAACGCAACAAATCTACACAACAACTTGTCTATTAATAAACATTGTGATATAATTATCTCTGGTTATTATAAAGACAGACCTTTTTTAATTAATTTAAAAGAAATTGACTTTTCTGAAGACTATAAAACTGACTTTATAATCGCAAATACATTCTTGTCAAGTTTAAATAAAAAATATTTAGTTAGCTCTGGAGTAGAAAGAAGGCATAGATTAATGGAGATAAAAAAACATAAGTTTTTTCCTATTTCTGTTCAAAAAAGAAAGGTTGCTGATAAAAAAGAGTTCTCAACAAATTCAAGATATGTAATCTTAGAAATATGGGACAACGCTCAGGTTGATGGAGATACTATTTCTTTAAATTTTAATGGAAAATGGGTTTTAGAAAATTATGGTTTAGTAAGAGGAAAAAAACAAATTTTTTTAAAATTAGAAGAAGACCAACCAAATGAACTAATATTTTATGCAAAAAATTTAGGTAGAATATCTCCTAATACCACCGCTATTACTTTGATTGACAAAAAAGAGAAAAAAGAATTTGAAATAAATTCTAATTTAGATGAAAACGGGAAAATAACCCTTTTTAAAAATAACAACAAAGGTTACTAAAAGAAATAAATTTTTACTAATCTACAATATTGATTTTATTAAAAACAATGTTTTTTAACATAACAGAATCAACCCCACCCATACCATTTTCTCTATATGCAGTACCATAAAAACTACCAGAAGCATAATCCTCACTTGTATTAAAATCAACGATATCTAAATTCGCAATATTACCCTCATAGTACCTGCCAACATAACCCTCGCTTTGACTAAATCTGTATACATAGTATTGGACTGTAATGAAAGGATTTTCAATGTTACTTGGGTTTTCTGTGGCAAAGGTTCCACTTGAAATTTGATATTGATCCTTCAACTCATTGGTGATAAAGTTAATTTTTAATTGATGCATGATACCTTCCCAGTTGTAATTATCACAAAAATTTGGTTGCGCAAAAAAATCTGTTGCTGTAATTTCAATACGATATCTTTCATTTCCTGTAGCATCAGGATCGATAGACTTTATTTCAACACCCTCATTATCAATACACAAACCTAACTGATCGGCACTGTACTCATCACCAGAATCAATCATCCACTGTTCAACTGAACAGCAATTTCCATTAGAATCACGAGCACCATCCGATTTGAAGTCCGCAGTAAAGCTTCCAAAATCAACAAATCCTGTTAATTTATTTTCAGTACCAGCAGTAAATTCAACCTCAGTTTGGCAAGAAAACATAATTAATAATATAAAAAGTGTAAATAAATTTTTCATTAGAAATAAATCTTTAATTAGCTTTGTCACTAATCTAAAGTTAAGTTAATTTTTATCAATTTTGAAGAAAAAAAAAGTAATTGTTGCATTATCAGGGGGGGTTGACTCAAGCGTATCAGCTTTTCTATTAAAACAAAAAGGATATGATGTTATAGGTGTTTTTATGAAAATTTGGCACGATGAAAATAACACTAAAACTGAAAATTGCCCATGGGTCGAAGATAGCTCATATGCTCTCGAAATTGCAGATCAATTAAATATACCCTTTCATGTAATTGATTTAAGTAAAGAATATAAGGATAAAATTGTTGACTATATGTATCAAGAATACTCATATGGAACAACACCAAATCCAGATATTTTATGTAACAAAGAAATTAAATTTAATGTTTTTCTTAATCATGCATTGAAACTTGATGCAGATTATGTTGCTACAGGGCACTACGCCTTGATAAAAGAAAAAAATAAATTATTTTCATTAGTTTCGGCCAAGGACAATTCAAAAGATCAAAGCTATTTTCTATGCCAATTAAGCCAGGACCAACTAAAAAAAATAATTTTTCCTATCGGAAATTTATTAAAAAGTGAGGTTAGAGAAATTGCTAAAAAAAATAATTTAGCAACAGCAGAAAGAAAAGACTCTCAAGGCTTATGTTTCGTTGGAAAAATTAAGATTCCTGAATTTTTATCCAATAAATTAAAAAAGAAAAAAGGAAACGTGATAGAAATACCTTCAAATCACCCGATATATTTAAAAAAGAAAATTAATGAAGTAGAGAAAAGAAAAAAAATATTTTATAGCCCAACTGACGGAAAAATCATAGGACAACATTATGGCGCACATTTTTTTACAATTGGACAAAGAAAAGGACTTGACATTGGTGGCAAAAAAGAACCTTTATTTGTTATTCAAACTGACGTAATAAATAATATTATTTATGTTGGTATGGGAGAGCAGCATCCTGGACTATTTAAAAAAAGTTTAAAAATTGAAAAAAATCAATGCCACTGGATAAGGCAAGATCAAAAAATTAAAACTGGAGAAAAAAAAGACTTTTTAATTAGAATTAGATACAGACAAAAATTAATTCCTGGAAAATTAATTATGGACAAAGATTTTTTGTACATAGAATTTTTTGAAAAAATAAAAAGTATTACTCCAGGTCAATTTGCAGCATGGTACATAAAAAATGAACTAATTGGGTCAGGACCAATACTAGAATAATTAATCCTTCAAATTTTCAAAACTATCTTTTATATAATTTGTCAACAACTCACCCTTGAGTAAATTTTGAGACAAAAGAGCTAAATTTATAGAACTCTGAATTAACTTATTTTTTTTAACCCCCTTAGCCTTAATTATTTTACTAATTAACTTGTGATTAGAATTAATAACTAAATTATAAGAATCTGGCATATTTTGCATACCCATCATACCGCCTCCCCCAGTCATACTCATTTCTTTCATCCTTCTCATAAATTCAGAAATAGTAATAGAAAATGGTGAAGAAGAAGGTGATAAGTTTTCAAAAACAACTGAGAAACCTTCTTTTGGCAATGCCTTTTCAATTAATGGCTTTAATTTTTCTTTTTCTTTTTCACTTAAAATTGACTCAACTTTAACTTCTTGTTTAATGAGATTATCTATTGAGTCAGAGTCAACCCTAACAAAACTTGAGTTTTCTAACTTAGATTCAAACTTCTGAATCAAATGAGAAATTATTGGACTATCCAATAATAAGACCTCGTAGCCTTTATCTTGAGCTTGTGAAATATAACTATGTTGAGAATTCTTATCGCTCGCATACAAATATATAGTCTTTCCATCCTTATCTTTTTGTGAATCTTTAATTTTTTCAGAAAACTCTTTCATTGTATAAAAAGAACCTTCAACACTTGGGTATAATGAAAAATCTGAGGCCCTATCATAAAATTTTTCATCACTCAACATTCCATACTCAACAATTAATTTCATGTCATTCCATTTTGACTCAAAATCCTTCCTATCATCTTTAAACATTTTTTTTAACTTATCAGACACTTTTTTACTAATATGAGATGATATCTTTTTAACATTGGAGTCACTTTGCAAAGCAGACCTAGACACATTTAAAGGAATATCAGGAGAATCAATTATTCCATGTAAGAGAGCTAAAAAATCAGGAACAACACCCTCAACACTATCAGTTACAAAAACTTGATTACAATACAGCTGAATTTTATTTTTATTTAAATCTACTGAAGGACTAACTTTAGGAAAGTATAAAACTCCGGTGAGGTTAAAAGGAAAATCAACATTTAAATGAATATGAAAAAGCGGTTGATCAAAATTATAAGGATATAGCTCTCTGTAAAATGTTGTATAATCCTCTGATTTTAACTTGGATGGAGATTTTTTCCAAAGAGGGTTCGTGTTATTTATAATATTATCTTCTTCAATTTCAAATTCTTTCCCTTTTTTATCCTTTTCGGTTCTTTTGTTTGTTCCAAATTTTATATCTATTGGAAGAAACTTACAATATTTAGTAAGTAACGATGAAATTTTTGTTTCTTCTAAAAATTCTTCAGCATCTTCTGACACAAACAAAACTACTTCAGTTCCTCTATCTTTTTTTTCTGAATCAGTTAATGAAAATTTAGGACTACCGTCACACTCCCATAAACAGCCCTTAGATTTTTTAAAAGACTTAGATCTTATTTGAACCTTTTTCGCAACCATAAATGAAGAATAAAAACCCAAACCAAAATGCCCTATAATTCCAGAACTCTTATCATCTTCTTTATATTTTTTAACAAATTCCTCTGCACCAGAAAAAGCAACTTGATTTATATATTTCTTCACTTCCTGAGAAGTCATACCAATACCTCTATCCTTTATAGTGATTGTTTTTGATTCTTTATCGACAGAGATCTCAATTTTTAAATCACCTAATTCACCTTTGAATTCTCCCAATGAAGCTAGTTTCTTTAATTTTGACGTAGCATCAACAGCATTAGAAACTAACTCTCTTAAAAATATTTCTTGATCGGTATATAAAAATTTTTTGATTATAGGGAAAATATTTTCCGCTTGAATATTTATATTTCCTTTTTCCATTTGAATAATTTTTTTAAACGCGCAATATAATAAAATCTACTCATATTTTATATAAAAATTTTTTTGGTAAAGTTATTCAATAGGTAAAATATCTCCATCATTAAAATTAAAAAATAACAACTCTCCTTTACTTAAATTTGATTTATGATAAAATGTTACATTACTTTCTAAGTAGTTTCCTATAATTTTATATTTACCTCCAACATAATAAGATTTTTTTACCTTTATTTTATACTTTGAGTGATCAACAATATTAATATTTTCAGGCCTGATATAATTAACTCTATCATTTAATTTAAAAGAAGTCACATCACCAAATAAGTTTGCAATTTTTAAATTTTTTGGGAATTTATATATGTAATCAGGTTTATCAAACGCTTCAATTTTACAATTATTCAAAACCATAATTCTATCTGACAACTCAAGAGACTCTTTAACATCATGATTAACCATTATTGTTGTTATTTGATTTTTCTTAATAATATTTAAAATTATTTCTTTTAAAATATTTTTATTAGGTGTGTCTAAATTAGAAAATGGTTCATCCAAAAGTAATAAATCAGGCTTTCTAATTAAGGATCTAACTACAGCAACTCTTTGATTCTCTCCGCCAGATAATTCATGTGGATATTTATCTAGAATTAGATCAATTGAAGTTTTTTTAATTAAACTATCTAAATCTTTTTTTTCATAAATATTTAAATTAAATAATATGTTTTCGAGCACGTTCATGTGTGGAAATAAAGGACTTTCTTGAAAAACATAAGAAATATTTCTGAGATTAGCACTAATATTATCAATCCTGGAAGAATTTAAAAAAATAGTACCTGAACTAACTTCAGTTAATCCACTTAAACAGTTCAAAACGGTAGTTTTACCTGTTCCACTTGAACCAATAATAGAAATTATCTCCCCTTTTTTTTGACTAAATGTTATATTTTCTATAACATTTATTGAACTATAAAACTTTGAAAGGTTATTAACTTTTAGAAACATTTTTTTTGTTTAAAGTTGATGTTATATATACTAGCAATATACTACAACAAATAATAATAGTTAAAGAAAATAAACTAGAAAGCCCTAAATTCTCTTCGCTTGCATAAATATAAGTTTGAGTAGCTAATGTCTCAAAATTAAATGGCCTTAAAATTAAAGTTATTGGTAATTCCTTAACAATATCAATAAAAACTAAAATAAATGCAGATAATAAAGCCTTCTTATTTAAAGGTAATGTAATATTAGTAAATGTTTTTAAATAACTTGATTTTAGTGATTTTGACTGTTTATCAAAAATAATTGGTTGCTTTTCCATACTAGATTGAATAGGATATATTGCGACCGACATAAATCTAAATATATAAGCATAAATTAATAAAAAAATAGAACCCATTAAAAAAGTTAGATTTGTGTCAAAAAATCTTATTAGTAACATTAAAGACAAGCCAATTACTGCACCAGGAATAGCATAACCAGTAGTTAAAATTTTTAAAATATTAGTTACATATTTATTTTTCAATTCTCTTTTTACATTTAACAAATAAAAGGAAATGATAACTATCAATATTGATGAAATAAAAGAAACGTAAAGACTATTTCCTACTAACTGTAATAAATCATTAAAATTATAATTATTTATATACTTGATTACATTTTTTGTTATGTGAGTTACAGGTAACAAAAAACCAAAAAAAATTGGAAGAAAAATTATAAAATATAAAATAAAATTATTTTTTGTGTAAGAAAATAAGTGTGAGCTTTTAATATTTGATTTAATGTGATATCTAATTTTTTCTTCTCTTTTTGAAAGAAAAGAAGAAAAATACAGTAAAAGTAGAACTAAGATCAAAAGAGTTGCTGATAAAAAAATTGCTACGGACTTATTATCTAAAGAAAACCAATATTTAAAAATACCCACTGAAAAGGTTTCTACACCAAAATATTTTACAGCACCATACTCATTTAAAATTTCCATGACAACAAGAATTAATCCAGAAAATATTCCAGAAAATGAAAGAGGAATAATGACTTTATGTATAATTTTAAATTTAGAAAGACTTAAATTTTTTGATAAATTTAGGTAAGTAGAGCCAATGAGAGAAAAAGAAATCCTAGAAGTTATATATATGTAAGGATACAGTGAAAAAGATAAAAAAAGTGAAAGCCAATTAATATTTAAAACATCAGACTGAAAATTAAACAAATGATTTAAAAAATTATACAAATAACCATTAAAACCAATTATATCTGAGTATGTAAAAGCGATGATATAACATGGAATTGCCAATGGTAAGGTTAAAAAAATATCAAATATACTTTTGAATTTTATTTTAAAAAAAGTTACTATAAAAGCGGGAACAATAGCTAATATTAAAGAATATAGTGATGTAAGTACTACTAACAAAAATGTTTGTTTTGAATAATCAATAAAATTAGAGTTGAAAAAAAGAAAAAGATCTTGCTTGTAGATTTTAAAAGTTTGAAGGAAAACAATAAAAATTGGAAGCAATAATATAAAACCAATTATAAAAAAAGAAAGCGTAAATAAATGTTTTTTTTCTATTTCCAATTTGATTTTTCAAAAATTTCAACGGCTTTTTGTCTGAAGATACCTAGTGAATTTAAATCTAGGTTATCTATTTTAAATTCACCCCATTCAGCAATTGTACCAGAAAAACTAACGAGATTATTAACTGGATATTCGTAGCTATTATTCACATAATATTTTTGAGCAAATTCAGATGTTAAAAATTTCATTAATTTTTTTGCATTTTCTTTATTGGGAGAATTTTTCAATAATCCAAAGCCAGATATATTAATATGCGCTCCACTTTGATCATCCATTTGATTTGGAAAAAAAACTCCTACTGACCTTGCAACTTGTCTGTCTAAACTGTCGGATGAATTTTTAAGTAACCCAATATAATAAGAGTTAACAATTGCAATATCACCAATATTTGCAGCAATTGCCCTGACCTGATCTCTATCATTTCCTTTAGGAGTTCTAGCAAAATTTTTTACAACTTTATTACACCAATCTAAAGCATAATCTTCTCCATTATTAGCAATAATTGATGACAATAATGCTTGATTATATGAGTTAGAAGATGGTCTAACTAAAATTTTATTTTCCCATTTTTTATTTGACAAATCACTGTATGTAGACAAATCAGATTTTTTAACCCTCTCTTTACTGTATACAACTACTCTTGATCTATATGTAACAGGCATCCACATATTGTTTACATCAATTAAATTTTTATTAATATTAGGGCATATTTCAAGTGGATTAATTTTTTGTAATATTTTGTTTTGTGCAGCTTTATATAATTTACCTGCATCTACTGTAAATAAAAGATCCGCAGGGCAGTCCTTTCCCTCAGTTAAAATTCTTTCAATAAGTTCATCAGCAGTTGCTTTCACAACATTCACTTTGATGTTATACTTCTCTTCAAACTTCTTAAATAAATCTTTATCAACTTGATAGTGTCTTTTAGAATATAAGTTAATCACTTCATCATTAACAATTTTTTTATTATTAACACATGAAATAAAAAAACAAACAATTAGAAAAGCATTATATATATTGTTCCTCATTTTTATTAATTTTAAAAAATCAAATTTATTTAGAAAAGCTCTAAATAAAGAATTTTATTAAATAAAATTGTAAATTTAAAATTCATATTTAAAAAATTATGTCAATTTCACTATTTATAGAAACATATTTCATCATCATACTCATAATATTTGGTTTCTTATTATTCTCAAATTTATTCAGACTCGATAAATATTTAGTTGCTCCTTTATTTAATAAAAGTAGGGAGTTTTACTTAACGGTTTTAAGCTATCCAATTATTGTTATGATTATAATTATAATCTTAGATTTTGTAAGTGGAGCTAAGCTTTCAATGCAATTATATGCACCTGTAAAATTTGAACAAGAAAAAAGCATGAGATACGATGCAATAAAGGATAAATTATTGCAAATCAGAGATTTGCAAATCATTTTCAAATCTAACTCTCCTCAAAATAGATTTGCCAATAACTTTCAAGAACTAATTGATTTTGGTAAAAATGATTCGATTTCAATTTCAAAATATGTTGAAAAAGATGAGATAATTGTTAACCCTGAATGGATTGCTAATGGATGGAAAGAAAATGAAATTAAAAAAACTAAAAAAACATATATCACACCAAATGGTGAAGAAAAAGTAAATACTGATGAAGGTTGGATTAAAAGAAGTTGGTTTGAGAAAGTTGAGCTAGGAAAAGTTAAAGTTTGCTGTACCAATGAAGACTCACTTCAAATTGAAGATATTAACAATCTAGCAATGGTGCCCTATTCTGACCTAGAATTTAAATTAGCAGCCAAAAAAATAGTAAAATCAAATACTGAAATTAGTGTTTTTGAAGTAAGTGATCCAAATCCATTTGACCCTACAGAAAAACTAAAAATTGGAGATTTGAATGAAGTTAATTTAGATGGAAATTGGGAGTAATATTAAGGCTGAATTTTCTTTTTTTGACAAAAAAATTGAAATTAAGTACTCGGAGTTTTACAAAGTATTTGCACATTTAAATAACAATTCTTTTGCTTACACTGTTTTTGACTTAAAAAATGAAGAGTTCTTAGCTCTTGAGTCTTTCATTTTTAATGATGAAAAAGATTTAACAAAAATCATTTCTGAATTTCCGATTTTTAATTGGAATCTAAACTCTGTCTCATTAAACTATTTCAATAAAAACTGCACAATAATCCCTAACGCTTTATTCGAAGAAAAGTATAAAAAAAAATATTTTGAAATAAATAACGTAATTAAAAATAACGAAGAAATTTTAATTAATAAATTAACACACCTCAATGCAATCACAATCTATACGATACCTAAAATACAATTATCAGAAATTAACAAGCTAAAAACTTTTAAAATTAAACATAGCGCATCAATTTTTATTGATAATATTCTGAAACAAACAAAAAACTCAAATAAAAGTGAGTTATTTGCAGATGTTTCTACAAATAATTTTGATATTGCATACATTAAAAAATCTAAGTTGATTTTTTATAATAATTTCAAATTTAAAACTATCAATGATTTTTTATATTATATACTTAATTGCTATAATACATTAGAATTAAATTCAAATGAGATCGCTCTTCGTTTATCAGGTGAATTTAATAAGGAAATAATATTAAGTAATTTAAAAAAATATATAAAAAATGTAATTATAGAAAATAAAACAAAATCCTATTCATATTGTCATTTATTTAACAATGTACCCAATCATTATTTTCATAAATTATATAATCAATATAAATGCGAATAATTAATGGTAAGTATAAAAATAGAAGATTTAATATTCCGAAAAATCTTAAAATAAGACCAACGACTGATAAGGCAAAAGAAAGTTTATTTAATATTCTTGAAAATATGGTAAATTTTAATGAAATTAAAATCCTTGATTTATTTTCAGGATCTGGAAATATATCATATGAATTTTTCTCAAGAGGGTCAACAGTTACTTGTGTTGACAGTAATTTTAAATGCATTAAGTTTATTTCTGATGTAAGTAAGAATTATGAAATGAATTTTTCAATAATTAAAAAAGATGTTTTTAATTATTTAAATACTTCAAAATTAAAATATGATGTTATTTTTGCAGACCCGCCATATACTACATCACATAATAATTATTGTAAATTAGTTAAACTTATATTTGATAAGAAAATAATTTCAAATAATGGAATTATAGTTTTAGAGCATTGTAGTTTTTTAAATTTTGAAAACCATGTGAAATTTTTTAAATCTAAAAAATATGGAGATGTTAATTTTAGTTTTTTAATAAACAAAATATGAAAAATGCTATTTTCCCGGGAAGTTTTGACCCATTTACATTAGGGCATTTAGACATAGTAAAAAAATCTGAAAAGATTTTTGATAAAATTGTTATTGGCATTGGAGAAAATGATTCAAAAAAACCCTTATTCTCAATTGAGAAAAGAAAAAAAATAATTGAAAAAATATTTAAAAAAAATAAAAAAATTATTGTTAAAGACTATAATTGTCTAACTGTAGATTTTTGTAAAATTAACAATTTAAGATTTATAATTAGAGGACTGCGCAACAGTTCTGATTTTCAAAAAGAAAAAGAACTTGCTTTAATGAACGAGGCTTTAGACAAATCAATTATAACTTTATTTTTACCGTGCTCAAAAAAATATTCGATAATTTCATCTTCATTAGTAAAAGAATTAATTCTAAAAAAAGGAGAATTTAATAAATTCGTTCCCAAAGAAATATTAGATGAATTAAAATCATTCTAATTAATTTCGAAGATAAATATTTAAAAGCTCTTTAATAGAGGAATAAGTTTTATTTAATTTACATTTAATTTCACTTTTGCAAACCCACTCTACTTTATTAATGCCCTCATCAAACTGAGGCTTAAATGTTTTACTGTAACTTGAATTAAATAAATACCAATTTGTTTCTTTTAAAATAACTTTCTTTTTTTCAAAATAAATATGAAAGGTTTTAGCAAAAAACTTTTTTAAATCCAATTGATCCACACCACATTCTTCAAAAATCTCTCTCTGAGCAGTAATTTCAAATTTTTCATTTTTTTCAACTTTTCCTTTAGGTAAATCCCAAAAATTATGTCGGTGTATAAATAGAATCTTATCTGTATCACTTTCTACAATACCACCTGAGGCAATAATTATATTATGTTTTTTTTTAAAATAATCTAAAAGTTTGAGCCAATCATTGACAATGTCAGAGGATCTGTAAATTATTTGTTTTTCTTTGAAGTTTTTTTCATATAACTCATCATTTATTATAAAAATAAATTTATTAAAGCTATCAATATATCGTGAGCAATCATCTTTAGATTTAAATTTTGATAAAGGTTTTATTTCAAAAAAAATATTGTTAAAAAAAACTTTATAAATTTGCGACATATATAAATAATTATGAGCTCTAAAAAAATTGCAAAACTTCTTTTACAAATTAAAGCAATTAAATTAAATACAGAAAATCAATTCACCTGGTCCTCTGGAAAAAAATCTCCTATTTATTGTGACAATCGCTTAACCCTTTCCTACCCTGATGTCAGAAATTTTATTACTGATGAACTAGCAATTTCTATAAAAGAAAAATTTACTAATGTCAATTTAATTGCAGGAGTTGCAACTGCAGGAATCCCTCATGGAGCATTAATAGCACATAAATTAAACCTACCATTTGTGTACGTAAGATCTAGTGAAAAAAAACATGGTAGAAAAAATAAAATTGAAGGCGAAGTAATTAAAAAAAGTAAAGTTGTTGTTGTTGAAGATTTAATTAGTACAGGAAAAAGTAGTTTGAATGTTGCTAATTCACTACAAATAGCAGGCTGTGAAGTATGTGGTATAATTTCAATTTTTAATTATAATTTTGAATACACGGAGGAAATGAATAAAAAAAATAAATTTAAATTTATTTCATTATGTAATTTTAATGATTTAATTGCTCAGGCAAAAAAAGAAAATTATATTACAGTAGATGAGTATAATTTTATTTTAGATTGGCACGAAAAATTTAATTTTTAACTTTTAGATTTTTTTTAAATTCACTTTGTAAATATTCATAATTTTTATTTACAAATAAATCATAAACCATATTAAATTTTACGATAAAAGAATTCAAAAAAATCTTTTTGTCAATTTTTCTATCAGTATAATTAATTAGAGAAGTTGACTTACGTCCAATAAAAGAAAAATGCTCTTGATTTATATTTATACCGACTCCAATAATTATTTCTTTAAGATAATTTTTTGAAATTTTTGTCTCAGTTAATATTCCAGAAATCTTTTTATTATTTACTAGAATGTCATTAGGTAATTTAATTTTAACTTCTTCATTACCAATGAACTTTTTTAATGTGTAAATAATAGACAATGATGTGATTATATTTAAATAATTTATTAGTGAAGATTTTAACTTATCATTACAAATAAACATACTAAATAATAAGTTTTTATTTTTTTTTGACTCCCATAAATTATTTCTTTGTCCAACTCCTTTAGTTTGAAAATTAGCAACAACAATCATAGATTCAGAAATTTTATTTTCTCTAACAATTTCTTTTAAAAAGCTATTAGTTGAGTCCAAAACATCATAATAAATAATATTTTTAAATAACATAAAAAATTAAAATAATTTACTTTATTAAAATTAGTTACAATATAAAATTTTATTTTTGCTAAAAATTATATAATTCATTTTGAATTATTTTTTATGGAAGAAAAAATTAAACTGATTACTAAATCTATTAAAAAGAAAGGTGGGAGTGAAATTGTTAGTATTGATTTACAGTCAATTGAAAACTCACCATGTAATTTTTTTGTTATTTGTAATGCAAACTCAAACAGACAAATTAATGCAATTGCAAAAGGTATTGAAGAAAATACAATTGAAAAATTTAAAACTAAGGCTTGGCATAAAGAAGGCTTAAATACCGACTGGGTCTTACTTGACTATATTGATATTGTAATTCATATTTTCAAACCTGATACAAGAAAATTCTATGATTTAGTTGGTTTGTGGGGAGATGGAAAAATTAAAAATATTTAAAAATTAGCAACTTGAAAAAAAATAAAAGAAATAAAAATTTAAACTTTTACTGGATATATCTTGTATTTGTCATTGGCCTCATAGGTATTCAAATCTTTAGCTCTGTTGTTGGAAAATATAAAGACATTGATGAAACAAAATTTATGAAATATTTAAATGATGGAGATATTGAAAAAATTCAAATTATTAACAGACAATTTGCTGAAGTTTATATAAAAAATAGCAATATAACTAATTCGAATCACAAAGCTAATCAACTTAATCAAATCGGACCACATTATAAAGTTGAAATTTTAGATATTAAATCATTTAGGGAAATTATTATTGAACATAATAATTCGAACCCTGAAAACACGATTTCATACCCAAATATTACAAGAAATACAAATTGGACTAATGATCTTTTATCATGGATTATCCCAATCGGAATAATGATCTTAATTTGGTTTTTTATAATGAAAAGAATGAGTGGTGGTGGTGCCGGTGGACAAATTTTTAATATTGGTAAATCAAAAGCTCAATTATTTGATAAAGATAAAATGCAAAAAATTACTTTTAATGATGTTGCAGGTCTAGAAGGAGCTAAGGATGAAGTTGTAGAAATTGTTAACTTTCTAAAATCACCAAAAAAATATACGGCCTTAGGCGGAAAAATTCCTAAGGGTGTTTTACTAGTCGGTCCTCCAGGTACTGGAAAAACTCTCCTTGCAAAAGCAGTTGCTGGAGAAGCAAAAGTTCCGTTTTTTTCTTTAAGTGGATCAGATTTTGTTGAAATGTTTGTTGGTGTCGGAGCATCAAGAGTTAGAGATTTATTTAAAATGGCCAAAAGTAAATCTCCATCAATTATATTTATTGATGAAATTGACGCTATTGGAAGGGCTAGAGGAAAAAGCCAAATTACCGGAGCGAATGATGAAAGAGAAAATACTCTAAATCAACTTTTAACTGAGATGGATGGGTTTGGAACTAATCATCATGTAATAGTTGTTGCGGCAACAAATAGAGCAGATATATTAGATAGAGCCCTCACAAGAGCCGGAAGATTTGACAGACAAATATATATAGACTTACCAGAACTTGACGAGAGAAAGGAAATATTTGGTGTTCACACAAAGAAATTAAAAATAGCAAAAAATTTAGATCTGGATTTTCTTGCAAAACAAACTCCAGGATTTAGCGGTGCCGACATAGCAAATATATGTAACGAGGCTGCCTTAAATGCTGCCAAACACAATAAGAAAAAAATTGATAGAGAAGATTTTTTGGAAGCGATTGATCGAATAGTTGGTGGTCTTGAAAAGAAAAATAAATTAGTTTCAAAAACTGAACGCGAGACAGTTGCATATCATGAGGCAGGGCATGCAACAGTTAGTTGGCTACTAGAACATGCGGCTCCTTTAATCAAAGTTACGATCGTCCCTAGAGGAAGGTCTTTGGGAGCAGCTTGGTACCTCCCTGAAGAAAGACAGTTAACAACAAAGGAGCAAATATTTGATGAGATGTGCGTAGCAATGGGTGGAAGAGCAGCTGAAGAACTAATTTTTAAAAAAATAACAACGGGCGCATTATCCGATTTAGAAAAAGTTACAAAGCAAGCTAGGGCTATGATTGCATTTTTTGGCTTAAATGAAAAAGTTGGAAATGTTACATATTATGACTCAACAGGACAAGAGTCACCATTCACAAAACCATACAGTGAATATACTGCAAAATTAATTGATGAAGAAATAAAAAAAATAACATCTAAAGCTTATGAAAAAGCAAAAAAAATTCTTTCTGAAAACAAAAAAGGATTAGTATCAATTGCTAAATTATTATTGGATAAAGAAGTAATATTTAAACAAGATGTTGAAGGCATATTAGGAAAAAGGCAGTGGAAAGAAGTCAAAAGAATTAGAGTTAATCAAATAAAAAAATGATTTATGAGCACCTCTAAAACTATTAAAAAAATTTTTGAAAATTTTGGAGAAAATTTTTTTTCTAAAAATAAACCTACAATACTAAATAAATACGAAATTTTAGAAAATGACCCAAAAGATGTAATTTTTGCAAAAAACTTAAATAATAGTGGAGGTAGATTTTTTTATAGTGATAAAGAGGATGAAATTAAAAATATTTTAAAAAAACTTATAACTCATTTGAAAATTGATGAAATTTATTGTATTGATGAAAAAATAAAAAAAAAATTTAGCGATATAAATATTTCACTTGAACCTAACTCTTCACAAAAAAATAATGGTATCATTTTAACATGCGAACATCTGATTGCTGATCAAGGAAAAGTGTTATTATCATCTTCACAAATTAAAAATAAAAAAATAGACAATTTTCCAGGTGAAATAATTGTTATTGCATACATATCACAAATTGTTTTAAGAATTAATGATGCAATGAGATCAATTACCAAAAAATATAAAACAAATAGCCCATTTAATATTTCAACCATTGGGAGTGGAAAGAAAAAATTAAGTGTTATTGTTGTTGAAGATTTTGAATATTAATATGCTACCAGTTAATAAAGAAATAATAAATCGACTACTTGTCAGTTGTGTTTATTCTTTTTTTTTTATTGTATCAAGTTTATCAAATAACAATATTAATATAACAATATTCCTAATTTTTATTTTAATAACTAGCCTTTTAGAATTCTTCAATATCACAAAAAAATTAAAGAATTTTATTTTAAAATTATTGATTTCAACTATTTTTATTGTAGCCCCCATTCTAATAATTTATATAATTAAAACTGAACTAAATAACGGCAAAAACCTACTTACTTTTCTTTTTTTGATAGTTAGTGTTAACGATGTATTTGCATATTTAATAGGAAGTAAAATTGGTAAAATCAAAGCTTTTAAAATATCACCAAACAAAACAATAGAGGGTTTTTTAGGAGGTATAATTGCATGTGTCATTATAGGGCCATTACTTATTAATTTTCTAAATATAAATTTAGAAATCAATAGTTTTCTTTTATCATTATTAATTTCAATATTTGGAATATGTGGTGATTTATTAGAATCTTATCTCAAAAGAAAATTTAATAAAAAAGATAGTGGGACATTACTGATGAGTCATGGTGGCGTTTTAGATAGAGTAGACAGTATATTATTTTGCGCACCTATTTTATATATAATAATTAAACTAAATTAAAATATTTTCGAGCTCTTTTAAGTGAAAAATAGTAAAGGTTGAGTCAGACTTTTTCATTGTATGTTTATAATCAAAAAAAACTTGGTCAATCCCCAAAGATTTGGCACCTTTAACATCACTAATAAAATCATCTCCAATCATCAACGATTCTTTCGCAGATGTTTTACAAATTTTTAAAGCATATTGAAAAATTTTTTTATTGGGCTTTAAAACTCCTACATCCTCAGAAACAATTATTTTATTGAAAAAACCATAAATTCCAGATTTTTTTAGTTTTATGTATTGAACTTCTTTAAAACCATTTGTTATAATATGTAAATTATAATGTAAACTCAAATTGAAAAGCACATCCTTGGCGCCATCCATAAGTTTAGTTTGAGAAGGTGAGTTAACAATATAAAAGTTTCCAATATTATTTGATAAATTTCTATCTTCGACATTAAAAAAAATAAGAGTTTTTAAAAATCGTTGTTGCCTTAAATTATCTTTGGTAATTAAGCCTTCTCTGTATTTATACCACAAGCTTGCATTGATATTTTTATAAACATCTATAAATTTTTTTTTAGAAATTACACCATACTTTTTTAAATCAAATTTTTCATATATACAATTCAAAACAATTTTTGAATTATAATCAAAATCCCATAATGTATTGTCTAAATCAAAAAAAATATCCTTGTATTTCATTTTTATATAAATTAGTTAAAATATTTATAGGATCGTACTTAATCAAATTTTTTTTGAACTTTATAGTATTGATGATTTAATCCTCCAAACCCAGCATAAAATGTTTTAACTCCAGGAATATTAGATCCCTCAAAATCCAAAAATTTTTTTTGTTTACAGTTTAATTTGATAAAATAATTAATTAGAAATGTCATAGAATGAAAATGTCTACTATTAGGTCTTGTGACATTAAATAACATTGTATAACGATTATGACAATTTAAGAAAAAAGCAGCAGAAACTAAATTATTATCAGGGTCCAAAACACCTACTAAATAACCTCTTTTTTTTTCTATAGATATATTAATTAATTTCTCTACAATTAGATAATTGTTGTTAAAGAAAAAAAAATTTTTGATTGATTTTCTTATTTTACTATTTGTTCTAAATAACTTGATAAAAAAATCTATTTCTAGGTTGTCAATATATTTTAACTGAAATTGTTGACTTTTATTTAAATTTCTTTTGGTGTTATTATTAAATTTTAAAATTAAATCTTCATAATTTTTATCTAAGTCAATCAAAAAGTTATTATTACTAGAGTAAATAACATTATTAAATTTTCTATTATTAGAATTTTGTTTTGTGACTTTATTTTGATCAAAACCTAAAATTCTAGAAAATTCAGAAGTTGCGCAATAAGAAAACTTTTTAAAGAACTTAAATAGTATTTTTTCATGAAAATTTGAAATCAAATCTTCATTTATTTTTGAAATAAATGAAGATTTATAAAAAAGACCTAACTGTTGGCAAAACAATGGGTGATAAACAAATTTTCTAAAAAAAAATTTTTTATAAATAACTGGGAATACCGCTTCATATTCATCAAAAACAATTGCATCCCAATTTTCACAAACAACATCTAAATACCATGATAAAGCATAAACGCGATAATTTATAGAACTTGAAACACAATTATCCCATTTAAGTCTATTAATATTTTTATTTTTTATGTATTTAAAATTACTCATCTTTTAAATCTGAAACATATTTTATCATATTTTCATAAACAGAATGCCAATCTTGCCAATCATTTTCAAAAAACAAAGATTGATTATGCCAAACTGAAGTAAATGTACCGTTTACGTTTTTCACTTCTTTAATTAAATTGTAAATCTTTGAAATAGCATCTTTAGGCTTTAAATTTAAATAATTTTTAAGAGTTACATCCATAACAATAAATGGATGAATTTTTAAATCGGTCTCTAACTCCAAATCTAAATCATAAAAAAAATATGAATTACATGTACCACTTCTAAAGCCAGGCATTGATGCAAAACCCATTGAATAATCATTCTTAATTGATGAATTTAGTAGATTTTTATACATATTTGGGATATCTAATTTTATATAATGCTGACGACTATGAAGAATATTTTTATGAATAATTTTTTGTAATCTTTCAATTTCAATTTTTAATAATTTTTTCTTTGACAAGGACCTAAATGAGGGGTGGATTCCAATAAGACAATGATCATTAACTGACTTGATTAGTGATTGAAATATTTTACTAGAAAATGAAATAGACTTATCATATTTACTATAGTCACTTAATAGAAAAAAAAATATTGTGTTAATATTATATTTTTTTGAAGTTGCTAATATTTTATTAAATGTATCAAATGGATCAGACTCAAAGCCAAATAAAACTTTAAACCTCTTTGACAAATTATTATAGTTAAATAAAATTAAATCAGCTATTGAAGCAATACTAGTTCTAACGATTCCTTTCTGTTTGTAAAGGTAGGCAGAGTCAACATCGATTGAACTAATAAACTTGAATTTTTTTTTAGGAAAAAATAATGTTGGGTATTTTTTTTCTAATTCTTCTTTTATCAAGTTAATCCAAATATCAACAATCGGCTTTTCTAAAAAATTATTCTTAAAAGCCAAACTTTCTTTTGCTTCAAACCTACCATGAATATCTTTTATGTGTGGTAAATATTCTTCATATCTACTAATCATAAAAAAAGATGCAGCAAAGGGATCAAAAGGAAAAATAGAATTATTTACCGAAAAGAAACAACTTATATTATTATAATTAAATACACTTATGTTTCTTTCTGTTATACCTTTTTCAAACAGAAGTTCATGACATTGAAAAAAAAGCTCATCATCAATTGGTGAATGAGAATAACTTATTTTTGGTAAATTATTTTTTTTAAATTCTTTTTTATCTGTGAAAAATGAAATCTCAATACCCAAAATTTCAGAGAATATTTGTTTAAATACATATTTAACTCTTGGCGTTAAACTATGAGTATATATAATTAACATCTATTCTTCTTTTTGTTTTATTTATTTATAATAACAAAAATGATGTAAAATGCATTAAAAAAAATTATTCAGATTTTTTTTTATTGACAGTTGATTCTTCGTTGACAGGTGCATCTTCAACAACAGGTGCATCATCTACAACAGGTGCATC